>BNJU01000077.1_pt1:1360000-1548664 | contig 1548664 bp, 1415 predicted proteins | sample 8539281 | NCBI WGS metagenome assembly BNJU01 (sample SAMD00202456, study PRJDB9452) | human saliva metagenome | isolation source: human saliva | place: Japan
TCACTCCCGGGCTTAGCCTGTGTGCATTCGGAGTTTGTCTGGACTTGATAGGCGGTGAAGCCCTCGCATCCAATCAGTCGCTCTACCTCACACAGGGAACGCCCGAGGCTGCACCTAAATGCATTTCGGGGAGTACGAGCTATCTCCAAGTTTGATTGGCCTTTCACTCCTACCCTCACCTCATCCGGAAGCTTTTCAACGCTTATCGGTTCGGTCCTCCATCCCGTGTTACCGGGACTTCAACCTGGACAAGGGTAGATCACTTGGTTTCGCGTCTGCCACCGCCGACTATGCGCCCTATTCAGACTCGCTTTCGCTTCGGTTGCGCGCATCATTGCGCTTAACCTTGCCGACGACGGCAACTCGTAGGTTCATTATGCAAAAGGCACGCCGTCACATCATAAAGATGCTCCGACCGCTTGTAGGCGTACGGTTTCAGGAACTTTTTCACTCCTCTGACAGAGGTGCTTTTCACCTTTCCCTCACGGTACTGGTTCGCTATCGGTCTCTTACGAGTATTTAGCCTTGGCGGATGGGCCCGCCGGATTCAGACAGGATTTCACGTGTCCCGCCCTACTCAGGATACCACTATGGCCGATTCGATTGTCGAGTACGAGACTGTCACTCTCTATGGTCGTTCTTTCCAAAACGTTCCTCTAATCGAACCAAGTCCAACGTCGTGGTCCTACAACCCCGTGAAGGCCGAGACCTCCACGGTTTGGGCTCTTCCCCGTTCGCTCGCCACTACTGGGGGAATCATTGTTATTTTCTTTTCCTGAGGGTACTAAGATGTTTCAGTTCCCCTCGTTAGCCTCCCGCTTAGCGGGATGACAGGTCTTCAACCTGCCGGGTTGTCCCATTCGGAAATCTGCGGATCGACGGTCATTTGCACCTTCCCACAGCTTATCGCAGCTTATCACGTCCTTCATCGCCTGTAAGAGCCTAGGCATCCACCGTACGCCCTTTGTACTTTCTCTTCCGAACCGAACTACTCAATTAAGAGCGTCGGCGGCAGAACTACTTAAAGCTGTACTTCGTTTACCTTTGTATTACTACTTGGGAGTATTGTGAGTGATTCGTAAACCGGTTTACGAGTAAACTCGTCTACCTTAGCCTACGCACATCATCAATACTTCATGTTGCGTGTTCAATATGTCAAAGATCTCTTGCTTCATCGAGTGAAGCGAAGTGGAGAATAACGGATTCGAACCGTTGACCCCCTGCTTGCAAAGCAGGTGCTCTAGCCAGCTGAGCTAATCCCCCTTTGTAGTCCCAGGCAGATTTGAACTGCCGACCTCCACATTATCAGTGTGGCGCTCTAACCAACTGAGCTATAGGACTGGCAGAAAAAATCCGCGGGGCGGAGAATCGAACCGTGCGCTCACCTCATGTACCGAGGACGGCACCGGTCGGCCCGGCTTCATCTTTCTCTATAATTTCATAACGTCATGCGAGAAGTACAGGTCAATCGCTCTTAAGGTCGAGCGAATCATACCTTTACTCTGTCAAGTTCCACCTAAACCTCGGAACAGAAACCCTTTGTGTGAGCTTCCAGAAAGGAGGTGTTCCAGCCGCACCTTCCGGTACGGCTACCTTGTTACGACTTAGCCCCAATCACCGGTTTTACCCTAGGCCGACCCTTGCGGTCACGGCTTTCAGGCACCCCCGGCTTTCATGGCTTGACGGGCGGTGTGTACAAGGCCCGGGAACGTATTCACCGCGCCATGGCTGATGCGCGATTACTAGCGAATCCAGCTTCACGGAGTCGGGTTGCAGACTCCGATCCGAACTGAGAGAGGTTTTAAAGATTAGCATCCCGTCGCCGGGTAGCGGCCTTCTGTACCCCCCATTGTAACACGTGTGTAGCCCCGGACGTAAGGGCCGTGCTGATTTGACGTCATCCCCACCTTCCTCACATCTTACGATGGCAGTGTCCACGGAGTGCCCGGCATTACCCGATGGCAACCGAGGAGAAGGGTTGCGCTCGTTATGGCACTTAAGCCGACACCTCACGGCACGAGCTGACGACAACCATGCAGCACCTCCAACGGTGTCCGAAGAAAAATCTATCTCTAGATTCGTCACCGTTAGTTCAAGCCCGGGTAAGGTTCCTCGCGTATCATCGAATTAAACCACATGTTCCTCCGCTTGTGCGGGCCCCCGTCAATTCCTTTGAGTTTCACCGTTGCCGGCGTACTCCCCAGGTGGTATACTTAATGCTTTCGCTTGGCGGCTTACTGTCTATCGCAAACCGCGAGTATACATCGTTTACTGTGTGGACTACCAGGGTATCTAATCCTGTTTGATACCCACACTTTCGAGCCTCAGCGTCAGTTGCAGCCCGGACACCTGCCTTCGCGATCGGAGTTCTTCGTGATATCTAAGCATTTCACCGCTACACCACGAATTCCGGCATCCCTGTCTGCACTCAAGATCGCCAGTTTCAACGGCAATGCATGGTTGAGCCACACCCTTTAACCGCTGACTTAACAATCCGCCTACGCTCCCTTTAAACCCAATAAATCCGGATAACGCCTGGACCTTCCGTATTACCGCGGCTGCTGGCACGGAATTAGCCGGTCCTTTTTCTGAAGGTACATACAAGAAGGGACAAGTCCCTTTTTTTATTCCCAACTAAAAGCAGTTTACAACCCGGAGGGCCGTCATCCTGCACGCTACTTGGCTGGTTCAGGCTCTCGCCCATTGACCAATATTCCTCACTGCTGCCTCCCGTAGGAGTCTGGACCGTGTCTCAGTTCCAGTGTGGGGGACCTTCCTCTCAGAACCCCTACCGATCGAAGGCTAGGTGGGCCGTTACCCCGCCTACTACCTAATCGGACGCATCACCATCTCATACCGATAAATCTTTGGTTACTCTCCCATGCGAGAAAGCAACAACATCGGGTATTAATCTTACTTTCGCAAGGCTATCCCCGAGTATGAGGCAGGTTTGATACGCGTTACGCACCCGTGCGCCGGTCGCCGGCATTGAAAGCAAGCTTCCAACCCGCTGCCCCTCGACTTGCATGTGTTAAGCCTGTAGCTAGCGTTCATCCTGAGCCAGGATCAAACTCTTCATTGTAAATATGATATTTGTTTGTTTTCTGTTTTATCGCTCAGGTTCCTGTATCCTTTATTTTGTTCAGGAGTAGAATTTGACGGTACAATTCATTTTACCCGAAGCAATTTCTTTCCCGAAAGAAAGAAAGCTTCATGATCGATTGTTCCTTGTACTTCTCTACAATCTGTTATGTAAGACTTTCAAAGATCACAGCAGCGCTTTCGCTGCCTCGTCGCTTTCAGAGCGTAACCCTCTCTTACAAGAGCGTTGCTTCCCGATTGTGAGTGCAAAGGTAGAGCATTTCTCCATTCCCTGCAAGAGATCGCCGAAAAAAAATGCGAGAAAATTTCATCTGCACGCATTTTGTCACTTCATAGCATTGCAAAATCGGCAGTAATGCCCATTTTTTCGCCGCTACCCCACCCCACCTTTTTCGCTCCAAAATCTCCGTTTTTCCCGCTTTTCCCCGTTTTAGACTCAATTTCCGGCACTTTTTCGAGAGATCGCGCTCGTTTTTTGCCCTGTGAAGTCCACTTTTTTCTCGTCTTTCCTCATCCTGACCCTAAATTCCGGGGATTTTTCGAGGAATATTTCGCGATTCTACCTCCGCCTACTGCATTTTCAATTCATGCTCCCTCACCCTTCACCTCCCTCCCCCACTTTCTTTCTCTTTCCTCCCCACTTTTCCATCCCCCTCCCCATTTAACGCACGATCGCGCACACACTCGCACGTCAGGAGGTTTTCGTTTATTGCCTTCACCGCTTCACCACCCCTCGCAATCTACTGTGCACCAACGCGTTATGGGTGAAGGAAAACGAGAAAAAGCCTTCACCAAAAACTCAATCACCTCACAATCAACACATTAACACAAAACACCCGATTTCATCCGCCGTAAACTTCATCTAATCACCGCCGTGACCCCCACCATCACCACCGTGAACCTAAAAACAAAAAACCTTCACCCCTTACGCGCTGTGCCACAAGCATTTGCGGCATACCGGTGAAGAGGTGAAGGCTAAAAACAAAAACCTCCTGACGCGCGCGCGTACGCGCGAGGACAAAATGAAGGGAAAATTCAAGTGCAGCCGCTTGCCCCCCGATCACAAGCTCTAATATAACGCCGATCCAAACACTAGCCTTTCTCCATTGACGATAGAACAAGTATTCACTCGCGTTCCGAGCAGGCGGACGGAAAACGCTTTGGGGATTTTGAGATGGATTTGATTTTGGATGGTCACAACCACGTCCTACTTACAATCGCGGAGCATTCCACAAATATGCTCTTCATGATCAGATTTGCCCATGGGAAGAAGTCCAATCCGTTGGCTAAAGCGGTCAGACGTCTGCCGCTACCCTACAAGAAACACATCAAGACCATAACCAGAGACAATGGTCATGAATTTGCCGCACACGAGCTCATTACAAAGTATTTGAGAGCGTTATGCCTCATGGCAGAAAGGAGTGATTGAAAATACAAATAAACTCATCAGGCAGTATATTCCCAAACAAGCCAACTTCGATGATTTTACAGATAAAAAGATGGCGAGCATACAGAAGAAATCAACAGTAGACCCAGGCAAAAGCTGAGGTTTGAAACACCAAAAGCAGAGCTCTTCAAACGAATAGCCTAATTTTGCACTTGTCGGTAGACTCTACGCATTGGTTTGGGTGGAGGATTTCATGCATAGACAAGACCCAGGAAGCCCCGAAAAACCTCATAACAACACGTAGAGCCTCAAAAAGACATCTCTACATATAAAATCGCCTCACAAGGAAAAACGCTGCGGAATTGAGGTTAAAAACAAATAGGTGCTTAATTGGACTTCAATTAAGCACCTATTGGAGGTCAAGTAAGGCTTACGATGCAAGTAAGCACCTGTAAGGATTGGAATAAGGAAAAAACAGGACATTATGCCCCTCCCTTTTGGGAGGGGTAGGGGAAGTCCTCCTTTTATTTTTCAGTATAATCTGCGATGAGCTGCTGGAGTCCTTCTTTTGTGCGGGTGTCATACTTGGCAGCATCCATGCTCGACTTATTCAGATATTCCGCAGTCAGCTTAATTCTTTTCTTCTCGCTTCGTGTACCTAATAATGCTTTGTCGCCAAGATAGATAGCTTCCTTTCTGTCCTTCAGCTTCAGATAAAGTTCATCTTTATCTAATGGATGTTCCAGGATGTAATTGCCCTTTCCGTCGGTAAAGAGTACCTCGAAGAACTGTGGGTGGCGTGTTCCGAAATTAATAGAACCACTGCCGCCGGCGTTTCTTAACGCACCGTCTTTTGAGCCCTTTGTACCGATATAGGTCTTGCCACCTGCATAGACGGTTACGTTGTCTGCAGCCTTGAACTTCTGTTCGGTCTTGCCGTTCGCACCGTTGTACGTCAGTGTTACGACTGATCCCATTGCCGGTGCGTCAAGGTCGAGGATTCCACTGGTTCCTTTCCCCATCTTCTTTTCAATAGATTCATATACGATAGTGATGTTGCCTTCTTGTGTCGTGCCGTTAGCAAGTACCACCTTGCCGGGCACATTATAAATGTTCACGGAAGCATCCCTGGCCTCTTTCACCAGCTGTCGTTCCTCATCGGCAGCCTGTTGCTCATCTGCTTTTGCCTTGTTTGCCAGTCGCAGCTTGATATTCTCCGTCATATCTCCCAGTGCATAGCCGTTTGCAAGCAGTTTTGATACCATACGGCGCACCATCTCGTTCTCGGAGAGTTTGAATGCAGTCTTGTATTGCAGGAAGGGAAGTTTCCTGCCATCACAGGTTGTTATGTTACTGAAATTCTCGCTGCGGCTCCAAGATTCGAGCTTAATTTCGGCTACCTGGTTGCCCACACGGTCCTTGACATAATAATTACTTTTGCCTAATGAAGGTTCAGTGACAAGAACCTTTCCCACCATCTCCTTGTTGATAATAATGTCGCCATTGTTGTTGATGGAGAAGGGATGCTGTGCGGTAAAGTCCTCATCGGTTTTCTCCATATTTTTGACTATGGTATAGATGCTGTCCCATTTTGCAGAGAAAGGACGCGAGCCCTGCTCGAAGAGGTCGTCAATGGTGGATTTCCTGATACCGTTCACTGCGATGAGCTGGGGGTTGCTGTCTAACAGTTTGTAGACAAGGAACTTCGTGTTGGACAGTACAATCCTGTCTTTCGGGTTTTGCAGTTCAAAGACTGCGCCTTCAGGTGATGTGAACTGGAGCCAGTCTTCTGGTGTGCTGATGCCTTGTTTTGTCCTGTTCGTAATGAAGAATGTGAACACCTTTTTCCCATCAGGCGTAGACAGGTCGCAGACTCTTTTCTCTTCTTTTACAAGTGCTACTGGTGTTCCGTCAAGTAATACCTCCCCTTTCTTTATTTTCAGGCTTTGGGCATGTGCGGAAAGCACCATGAAGCTGGCGATGAAGCCTAATACTGTTTTTCTCATTTTACTTATTTAAATTGATATGAATTGGCTGCAAAGGTAGTGATTTTATATATAACCCCAATTCCGCAGCATAAATTTTTGTGAGGTCTCCAAGTGTCTGAGAAACAAAGTTCTCAAAGCACTTGGATGTGTCAGAAATTTCATCTATCTTGGTGATGCAAACATAACAAGTAAGCAAAAAACTGACATGGCAAAGGTAGCAATTAAAAACGTAGAGTCAACCGGCAAGTGCAAAATTAGGCTATTCTTTTGTAGAACTCTGCTTTTGGTGTCTCAAACCTCAGCTTTTGTCTAGGTCTACTGTTGATTTTCTTCTGTATACTCGCAATCTTTTTATCCTTCGGAACTACCACCGCAGTTTAGCCTGCGCATGAAGAAAGCGACAGCTGTGGGCTACACGAAACTGCGCTGCATACTTGAATTTGTGGGTGGGCGGCAGCTCGTTTCGGAAATGCCGCTCCCGTGATGAACAAACAAGCAACAGCAAGCATCCCCTCTCCATACTGAGCAGCAGTGGAGAGGGGATGTTTGATTTCGCATTGAGCAGAAGGCGCTCCGCGGGAGGACTTCACCGCGTAGACCTTGATTCACACGATTAGAAACATGGAGTGGCCGGGACGGAGCAAGGGAGAAGGAATCAGCGTGTAGGGCAAACAAAAAACGCACGATACGAAAACGTACCGTGCGTAAAACCTTACATTATGTCTGATGTACAGATCATCGTGATCCGCTTGGGACTCGAACCCAAGACCCATACATTAAAAGTGTATTGCTCTACCAGCTGAGCTAGCGGATCTCCAACAATCGAGAACAAGATTAGATTTCCGTTTTACCGGATCCTGTCCCGTTTTCGATTGCAAAAGTACAACAAGTTTTTGTTTCCACCAAATTTTGCAGCGAGAAAATGCGTTTTTGCTCCAATTTGTGCTTTGCGGAGTTACTGTTCGCGTCTGCTTTCGGGGCAAAACGAGTGGGCACGGTGAGTGAATCGACAAAAAAATGGGATGGAAATTCCGCCCATGTGCTTGCCCCGACGGAGGCCACGCATCAGCCGACCGATCGATCGGAGCATCTCCGTTGCGGCGGAAACAAGGCGAGAACAGGAGGGGCAACAGCACGCGACGATTGAGGACTGCACCACTCGCCGTGACGAGGCGGCGAAAAAATCCGCCGACTGATTGAGGCAGTCGGCGGAGAGCGGAGGATAAGATTGCAAGAGGGAGCGGAGGTGCTCCCCACGACGTCACATTTTGGGAGGGAGTGTAACGTTGAACATCGGGAAGTCGGGCTTGGTGTGTTCGCGATAGATGACATCCACCATTTTCTTCACGATGTCGGGGTGTGCAGCCGCCACGTCGTGGTCTTCGTGGAGGTCGTTGGCCAGGTCGTAGAGTCGGCACTTGCCGCGCTCGACCACCAATTTCCAATCGCCCATGCGGACACCGAGCATATCGGTTTCGTGGAATTCCCAGTAGAGGGCATCGTGGTGCTGTTGTGCCTCGTCGTTGCCGGTGAGGGTGGGATAAATGGAGATGCCGTCGTAGACGTCGCGCTCGTTGTGCTTGTAGGCCCGGGGGAAGTCGCGAATGCCGGCCACGTCGCAGAAGGTGGGCAGGAGATCGTAGAAAGCAAACTGCAAGTCAGAGACTTCGCCGGCCTTGACCTTACCGGGCCAGCGCACGATGAAGGGGATGCGGATGCCACCTTCGTGAGTGGAACGTTTGAGTCCCTTGAGAAGTCCGTCGCGGTTGAAGAAGGTGGGATCGGCTCCACCCTCCTCGTGAGGACCGTTGTCGGAGGTGAAGATCACGATGGTGTTTTGGTCCAGGCCCTTCTCCTTGAGTTTGTCGAGAATCTGTCCGACGTAGGTGTCGAGTCGGGTGATCATGGCCGCAAACTGCGCATGGGCGATTTCGGTGCCGTGGTAGCGGTTGCCAAACTGGCCTGCGAACTTGTGCTCTTGGCAGAAATGGTTCTTGTAGGCGAGGAGGATGCTATCTTCGGGCTGCGCGAGTTCGGCGTGCGGGAGCGTGTAGGTGAAGATGCCGAGGAAGGGCTGCGCACTGCTCTGCTTGTCGAGCCATTCCATCGCCTTGTTATGGATGAGGTCGGCGGAGTATTGCGGGCGCTGGGTGTAGTCGGCCTCTGTGGGCATGCCGTGCTTGATGTTTTCCTCGAGGACAACGCGGTGTGTCTTGGTGTCGCCTGCCGAACGGCTGAAGGCGTTGAGGAAGTTGGGATAATAAGCGTGGGCCTCGAACTGACAGATGTAGCCAAAGTATTCGTCGATGCCGCGCTTGTCGGGCGTGGAGACGGACGATTCGTAGCCTCCGGCCCATTTGCCGAACATGCCGGTGGTGTAGCCGTTGGCTTTGAGGATTTCGGGCAGAATCTTGTGATTCACGTCATAGGGTTCCTGTCCGGCCCATCCGTCTTGAAAGTCGGCATTCTTGCCGTAGAGATTGGGCACGCTCTTGTCGCGCCAATATTCTTTGTTGCCACGCACGTGGGTGTGTCCGCTGTGCTGTCCGGTCATGAGCGTGGCACGCGAAGGTGCGGAGACGGGGCTACCGGCATAGGCTTGCGTGAAACGCATGCCTTCGGCGGCCATGCGGTCGATGCGCGGAGTGGAAATGTATTGCTGTCCGTAGCAACCGAGATCGCCGTAGCCCATGTCGTCACACATGATGTAGATGATGTTGGGGCGCTGCTGCGCATGGGCGGAGAAGGCGGCAAGGGCACTGAGTCCGAGGAGGGTGTAGGTTTTATTCATGATATGCGGTGAATGCTTAGGGGCGTTGGAGAATGGTGGGGTTGCCGTTGTGGATATAGAGTCCGGTGGCGGCGGGTTGCGTCACTCGGCGACCGGCAAGATCGAAGGTGGCGGCAGTGCGCGGCGCAACTCTCACAGCGGAAACGGCAGTGGGTTCGACCACGTTCAGCACGCCATCGAAGACAAGGCCCGCTGTTTCGTCGTCGGCATCGGTGAGGCCGTTGAGCGTGATGCGCAAGCGCATGCGGCTGCTGCCCAACGGTGCATCTTTGGGCACGACAAAGGTGCTTTGCATCGCGGTGGAAAGGTTGAGCGGGCGAACGACTTCGAAGATGCCGTCGTGATTCCAGTCGAAATAGAGGAAGGCTGCGGCGCCGGCCGCGGGCAGGCGATTAAGTTTGGCCTCGAGTGCGACGGTGTCGCCGCGAGTAACTGCGGCACGGCTGCGGGTGAAGAGCGTGTAGCCCTGCGCTCCTCCGTTTTGCGCGTCGAATTTCAACGGCTGGCCGGTTTTGTCGTCGATGACCCGGAGACTGAGCAAGCGCGTGGCGTCGGCGGCCACACAAGGCAGGTCATAGATTTGCAAACGGCGTGCGAGCGCAGAACGAAGCACGCGGAATCGGAAGTCGCTGTAGCCATCGATGGTGAGCGCTCCTGCGGCATTGACCAAACGATAGGCGCCGTTCGCTCCTTCCTCGACGGTGTAAGTCGCGGCGGCGTTGAGCGTGCGGCCGTCGGCAGCGTGCACCATGTGGTAGCCTGCGGCCCCCTGCCGTTCGAAGTACCACGCATCGGCATCCACTTTGGTGCTTTCGTCCCAAACGAGTCGGCCGTCGGCTTGCTGTCGGAGGGTTTTGCCGTCGGCATTGACCACGGCGTAAGGCGCTTGGCTGCCCAGACTGAAGGGGCGCAGCTCATAGCGGTCGTCGGTGGCTTCGAGCCACCAGTAGGAGCCGACGTTGTTGTTGCCGGCCGGCCAGGTGATGACGTTCGACGAGGCGCCGTCTTTGTTCAATCCGCGCGGACTGAGTGCGGGTTTGTCGAAGTTGTCGCAGTCGGTGGAGGAGAAATACCACGCTCCCGCTGCTTTGGCCTGCGGGTTGCGCGCCACGTGATAGGGTGTGGGCGTGGGTGTGGTGCGAATGCGCGAAGCGCCGCCGGGCGTGAGGTTGCACGAAGCGATGTAGCGCTTGGAGGCAGTGTTGCGCACGTAGTAGGTGTCGGGCTGTCCGGACACGGGGGTGAAGGTCCAGAACTGTTTCAGCGCGTTGTTGCGTTCGCTGACCACGAGGGCGCCTTCGTCGTTTTCGGTGATGAAGAGGGCGCGATTGTTGTGCCAAGCGATGCGATAGACTTTGTCGGGCGCGGGGTTGGCGGCCTGCGCAAAGAGTCGGCCTGCTCCGGTGGGGAGACACAGCAGGCAGAGGAGCAAGGCGAATAAGCGGAGCGGGAAATGTTTCATATATACTAGTATTTGCGTATTCGAAGGTGGAAAGGCGCGAAGTGTGCGTTTAGAAGTGGTGTTTTTTGATGAACTCGTCGATGCTTGCCCGGCCTTTGTCGGTCGCACAGCCGCGGATGTACACGAGCAGGACGTTGAAAATGAAATCGAGCACACTGAAATCGGCAAACTGACCGGACTCGCTCACTCCGTCTACGAGATAGAGCAATCCCTGTGTGGTCTGTTCGAAATGAATGTCGGGACGGATGGTGCCCTGCGCGCATCCCAATTGCAGGATTTTGCGGAACTTGTCGATCAAGTCCTCGCGGCAAACTGCTAGGAAGGTTCGGACGGAGGCGTATCGGCAGATATCTTTGGCGTAGTCCGGGTGGAGATTCCGAAGATCTATGAGCTTACATTCGATGTTGCGAAAGAGGCGTTCGAGCGCATCGGCGGTGTCAGTCTCGATTTCGAGGCGTCGACGTTGATCGGCTTCGATCCCTGCTTTCACACAAGCCAAAACCAATTCTTCTTTCCCACGAAACATTTGATAGAGGGTGCGTTTCGAGATGCGAAGTGCACCGGCAATGTCGTCCATGGTCACCTCTCTCACCCCCCTTCGACTGGAAAAGTTGGGTGGCGCAGTCAATCACCTTGATGCGCCGGCGTTCGTTGCGTTGTTCGTGAAGTTCAGTATCCATACTGTTGTCGTTGAGCGTACACTCCCGGCCGGAATCGCTGCCGGAAGCTGCGTTTTAAGAGAGCGTATTCACGGCGAATTTACAACATTTTTCGGACAGAATGCCATTTCGACCTTTATTTTTAGGTCGCAAGTGTTTTTTCAAAAGCTGCACGGCACAAGGTGGAAGCAGGAGGCGCGGTAACAAATGCGCCGACGGGAGAAACGACAACGACCGCCTTCAGAAAAGGCGGTCGAGGTGGAGTGTCATGCCGACGGAAAGGTTGAGCCCATCGGTGAGCGGCGCATTATAATAATAGATGTGCGGGCGATAGTTGAGCAAATTGTCGGCCGTGAGTTGGAGTCTCACCGCACTGCCGATTTGCTGTGTGAGGGTAAGGCGCAAAATCACATAGGCCGGATAGCGAAGGGTGCGGGATGCGCCGGTCACGGTGTTGTATTCGGTGCCGGAAAGCGACGAAAGGAAGCGTCCGCTCAACTGCATCCCTACGGCATAGTCGGGCGAGTAGCGCCGGTCGTAGGCCAGACGGGCAGTGGCACTGTGCGGGCGCGAAGGCATGTAGGGGGTGAGTGTACTGCCGGTCGGCGTTTGTTCGTGAGTGAAGGCGTATTGCAGCATGCCGCTCAGGGTGCCACCTGCCATACGCCGACGGTGGTTGACGCCCAACTGAGCACTCCACACCGCGAGACGGGGCACATTGACATAGTCCACGAAGGGAAGTCCCGACACGGCGTCGCGTTCGGCAGTGGGTTCGGCCGTCGTGATGCGGTCGTGCACGGCATTGTAGCTCACACTTCCCGACAATTCCGTGCCGCCACGTGTCCAGTCGGCCGAAAGTTGCCAGTTGTGGCTCACCTCCGGGCGCAAATGCTCGTGTCCGCGGATGATGAAGATGTCGTTGAGGAAGAAATTCATGTATTTCTCCTTGAGTGTGGGCGCTCGGAAGCCTTGTCCGTAGGCGGCGCGAAGGGTAAATGCGCCGTTGCGGTAGCGGGCGGTGAGTTTGGTGGTGGGACGTCCGTGATGACCCGCGCTGAAATAATCGTAGCGCGCTGTGGCCACGGCTTCCCAGTGGGCGCCGAGACGGGCATCGGCCTGAAAATAGGCGTCGGCCATGATTTGGCGGTGCGATCGACCGCGAAACTGGTAGCTGAGCAGGTAGTCGCGACCGAAATCGGCGCCGACCGTCAGTTCCAATTGCCGGCCGGCATCCCACAATGTCAGCGGGGCGGCGGAAAACAGGGCGCGCAGGGTGTGCTGCACGTTGCTATAATCGCGCACGTCGAGGCCGGTGGTGGGATAGTAGTCGCTTTTGTCGTACTGGTCGAAACGATAGGCCAACTCCCCGCGCGCTCCTTCTTCGCCGTTCCATTCGGCCTTGGCGCCTCCTGTGAAATCGCGATAACGGTTGCGCTCACCGGGATCGAAATCGCGCTGGCGGAAATAATAGCCCACGTTGCCGGTGAGCGTCCAGCGGTCGTCAGGGCAAAAGACCAGGCGTTCGCGAGCTTGAAAACTGTGTCCGGCGGGGACGCGGTTGAGCGAGTATTTGGTATATCGGCTCACATCGGCGGGATTGTGCAAGCGATATTCGTCGACTGCGGTGCGACTGAGGGCGAAAAGTTGGGTGAACCGATGGCGACCGGTGGCGAAGAAGAGGTTTGTCGCGAGTCGTCATGGCGGCCGTTGCGCATTTCCCATCGGAGTTCGTAGGGTCGCGAAATTTGTTGGCGCGTGATGATGTTGATCACCCCGCCGGCGGCATTACTGCCGTAGAGGGCAGAAGCGGCTCCGCGAATGATTTCGATGCGTTCGACATCGGCCAAGTTGATGCGCTCGAAATCGACATTGTCCATCGTTTCCCCGGCCAGGCGCTCCCCGTTGACGAGAAAGAGCACGCCCTGACCGGAAAAACCGCTCAAATTGAAATTCACATTGCCACTCAGCGCTTGGGTGAACTCGAGACCGGGCAATTCGTGCGTAAGTACATCCTGCACATTGTTGGCGTCGGCGCGGCGAATGTCCTCAGCCGTGATCACGCGGGTCTGCACGGGACTGTCAGCCACGGTGCGCGGCGTGCGCGTGCCCGTCACCACGGCCGTATTGAGCAGCGTATCGGTGCGCCAACCCTCGGGCGACGCAAGCCGTTGCGCCGCAGCCGAGAGCGAGGTGCCGAGGCCACAGAGCAAAAGCGGGAGATACAGCGGGCGGAAGACAGTCATGAACGAGCAGAAGCGTGGGCCGGAGCCAAATGAGGGGGAGGGTTTGCTAATAAGGATAGATGTAATCGAGGGTGACGAAGCCTTTGGCGCCGGCGGCATTCATGTAATTGCGGAAAAGCAGCGCGGCGTGCGTGCCGTCAGCCATCCGGAGCAGGTAAACACGGCCACTCATCGCATAGGTGGGGGGCGGATTGCTCACGTTCATGTCCATCCATCGGCTCAACACCTCGTTGGTGCGCGCATTTCTGTATCCGATATAATAATTGTAGATGCCGGTCAGATCTTCGTAACAGCGGTGTTCGCTCCACGTGTCGGCGACGAAGGTCGCGCGCAAGAGGGCTGTGCGGTCGGCGCCCTCGCGAGGAAGATCTTCGAGGCGGGTGAATGGGGTTTCGAAAGCTGCGCCGCCGTGGGTGCCGACGTCGTAATGGTGGAGTACCAAATCCCATTCGGCGGGCGCGGCGATGGAATCGGTTTTGAGCAATTCGCGGAAATGAAACGTCGAGGGCAGCTCCACCTGGTGATAGCTCACGCCCGATCGGCCGTCCCACGCGCCGGTGAGGGCGGAAGGGGCCACGATGCGCTCGGTCCGGCGGCGGTGCAGATCCACATAGACCCAATCTTTGTAGCTCACCACGTCGACATACAGCCGTTCGATCCGTCTTTCGGCATCGTACGTGGTGAAACCTTCATGCGTAGCGCCGTCGGTCGACGGGTGGTCGTAGATCCCGCTCAAGATTCCCTCGCATGCCGACACTCCGAGAAGGAGCATCGGCAGGCAAAGGAGGGAGAGAAGGCGACGCCGGGCGCTCATTGGCGCTTGCCGTCGTAGGTGAACGAAAGCGGGAAGGGCATCGAGCCGGGCTTGAACGTGACGTTGAGGTGCAAAACACCGTCTTTGAGCGTTCCTTCCACCTTACTTTCGTTGGCCGTGTATTCTTTGAATTGGGCCGACTGGCGCGGGGCCTTGCCCATACCGAGGCGCATGAGCGTGGTGAACTGCGGCGTACCGGTGAAGGTGAAGCTGCCGTCGGCCTCTTTCTTGGCGCGTACGCCTTTGACAGTGAAGGCTTGCACGTCGGCACCGTTGAGCGGTGCGCCCTGTGCTTGGACATCGACACTCGCCGCGCCGAACTTCAGTTGAACCGTTTCGGGCGTTTCGGGCGAAACGATGACATTGGTGGACGGTACCCCCGCGTGGAAAGCGGGACCATTCTTGATTTCCATCGTCAGCTTCGTGTTGAAGCTTCCGGAAGCCTCCACGGTGACGAGTTTTTCTTCTTTCTCACCGTCTTCGCAGGCGGTCATCACGGGCAACGTACCCAACAGAGCGAGGGCAAACATGCCGGCCGTGAGCAAGGAATTGAATTTCATAAGCGTAAAACTATAGCATTCTTACTGCAAAAGTACGCGCTTCGCGAGGTTTCCACAATACCATAAAATGAGGATTTTGCACCGTTCGGTGCGAACTGCTGCAGTGGGGTGAAACAAAAAAGCGATGATTCACGAGAATCATCGCTTGAAATCGTTGGGGTACCCGGACTCGAACCAGGAAAGACAGGACCAGAATCTGTAGTGTTGCCAATTACACCATACCCCAATCTAAGGATCTTCAAGATGCCCTCTCGAAGACGATGCAAAAGTACGCACTCTCATTGGAACGACCAAATAATTCCGCGTTTTTTTCGCGCGAAATTTTATTTTGTCGGGCGCACAGTACCTTCTCCCCTTGCGTTGTGTGTCTGCGCTCGGCGCTTAGGTGCATTTCACCTCCGGCGATGCCATCGAAGTAGGGCAAGCTGCCACACAGCTCACACGGCAAAGCACCACCCCCTCCCACTTCGTGCTCAACCGGCGGGCGAGGTCGCTTTTCTCATTCCCGAAAAGCAAAACAGCGACGGCATCTGCTTCGGATGTCGTCGCTGTTTTGAAGGTCAATTGCCCTTGCGGCCGAAAATAGAGAAGTGCACATACCGTTTCGGATGGGACTTCAAGTCGATGAGTAGCGAATCGGCGCTCGTGGCCGTGCGGTTCAGGCGGTCGTAGAGCTCACGATCGGAAAGGAAAGCACCGAGGTTGTTGTCGCGCGAATTGAGTTTCCGATTCAAGTCGCCCACCACGGTGTTCAGCTGTCCGGAAAGCTGTTGTGCACTGGTGAGTGTCGCATTCACGCGGTCCATCGTTTGCTGCACATCCACCTTGGCCAGATTGCCGGAAAGGCGTTCGGCGTTCGCGCCGGTGCGATTCAGGTGCGCCATCAGCTGCGGAACGTCCCGTGCCACGAGCCGATCGAGTTGCGCAGTGGTGGTTTTCAGATTCTCACTGATGGCCGCAGCGTTCGTCAGCGTCTTTTGCAGCGCAGGATCGCCGGAGAGGCGGTTGAGGTTGGTGAGAATGCTGTCCAACTTGGGCAACATGCGCTGCACGTCGGGCATCATCTTTCCGGCATCGCCCATCAACGTGCCGGCTGCCGCGCCGCTGATGGTGTCAAAAGGCGCGATGTGGTCCGTGGGGTTCGGGCCCAAGAGCAGGTTCATCGTCACTCCGCCCATCAACGCTTCGACCAATTCGCCGCGTGTGCCGCGGGGCACAGACATATTCTCGTTCAACTCGACGCGCACCACGACCCCGTTGTTGTTGTCATAGTTGTATTCGATGTCGCGCACCGTACCCACGGGATAACCGTTGGCGAACACTTTGCTCGAGACCGTCAATCCCTTCGCATCCGCGAAACGGACATAATAAGAATTGCTCGACTTGAAAACGTCGATGCCCTTGAGGAAATTGATACCCAAGAAGAGGAGTACTCCGGCCGCGATGGCAGTGAGGGCAATTTTAATCTCGTTGGAGATTTTCATGAGGGAATAGTTTTGCGTTTATGTGTAGTCAGGAGTTAGCATGCAATTTTCAGTGCATGGCGGCGAAATATCGCGACGTCCTACTTGGCTTGCGATTGTCGAATGGCCGCTTGCAGATCATCGACGCGCTTATCGCCGTCGAAAGCCACGATGAAGGCGTTGGGAAATTGCGGGGTGACCTTCTTGAGGGTCTTCTTTATTTCGGCATAGTCGTGCGAACTGCCGTAAGTGTAGCGGTAGAGCGGGCCGATGCGATAGAAATTCACGGGCGACAAGCCCTTCAGTCGTGCGTCGTTGGGCGCCAGCTGTTTGTCTGAGGTGAAAAGCTGCACTTTGAAGGTGATGCGCGAAGTCGTTGCGGCCGAAGCAGGCGTAGTTTTTCCCTTCTTGGTCGGTTTGGCCTCGGGCGTTGCAGACTGCGTCTCGGGCTTTGTGCCCTTGGTGTCCGCCTTGCCTGATTTCGTCTCCGCTTTGTTTTCCTTTTGCGGCGTCGTGTCGGTTTTCTTCTCAGCTTTCGGCGCCTCTTTGTCACGGCTGTGCGCTCGCGGCTCCGCCTTTTTCTCGTCTGTCCCTTTCTCCTGCGCCTTCTTCGCTTCCTTCGTTTTGGTCTGCGCGGAGGCAGTGGGTTTGGCGGCGGAGGCCATCGGCGGTTCGGCGCGGTGCGACTGCGCACTCTTGGGTTTCGTCGAAGCAGCATCGGGCACCGCAGGTCCGCGAGTGGACGAAGGCGCCGGAGCGGGCGCAGCTTTGTGCGACGGGGTCGGGGTGGGTTTCACCTCGATGGGCACCACCGCTTTCTCGGCCGGCGGTTCGGCAGGGCGCACGGGAGCCTGCGCTGCGGCCAACGCATCGGCGGCCGCACGGCGCGCCACATCCGAAGGAATCACCACGATGGTCAGCGGTTTTCGTTCACCGGCGGTTGCGTTTGCGCAGCCGTCTGTCGGGCGCCTCCATCTGTTGCGAGCACCGTCACAATTTCCGTGGTGCTCCCGGCGGCACTACGCTCGCGCGCCGTATCTATGCGGTGAAGCCCCGCATCGGTGGCAGTGGCGGTGCGACCGTTCGGGGCTGTGGTGGTGGCATTTTTGGTGGGATGCGCCGGAGGCACGGCATCGGCCAAGAGCGGGATGACATGCTCTTCGGCCTTCGTTGTCGGCTTGGGCCGATCTGCTGCCGGACGAACGGCAGCGGCTTCGCGCGAAATCGGGGGGGACTGCACAACCGGTGCCGTCGGCGGTTGCCGGTTCGGCGAGGGATTCATCACCGGGCGCTTGCCGGCACCAAAAGGGCGTGTGGCAATCGGCACGACCCGAGCCTCCGCCGTTGTTGCGGCAAATTCTCCATCAGAAGTCGGCACACGCACCGGCGCGACATCGTTCACTTCGTCGCGCACAGCCGCCATCTGCCGATCGGTGGCGTTCGATTCGTCCGCTTCTACGGGATCATTCGCGGCATAAGCCCGCCGACGATAGGCACGGAAGCCTTGATAGAGCGCGCGAGCCAGCTTTTGCACCCCTTCCTTCGAATTGAGGAAGCGCTCTTCTTCGGAGTTCGAGATGAAACCCACCTCCGTGAGCACCGAAGGCATCGCTGTGGCGCGGAGCACCAGGAAGCCGGCCTGGTGCACCCCCTTGTTTTTGCGTCCCTGATCGCCATAAGCCGATTGAATGTGGCGTGCAAACTCCACACTCTGCTTCATATTGCGATCCTGCATGAACTCAAAGATGATGTAACTCTCCGACTTGTTGGGATCGAAGTTCTTGTAAACCGTGCGATAATTGGCTTCTTGCGTGATCACACTGTTCTCTCGCTTGGCCACAGCGAGGTTTTCCTTGCCGGAGTGCATGCCGACGGTGTACGTCTCCGTACCGGTCGGCGCCGTCACGCCGGGGGGCATGGAATTGGTGTGGATCGACACAAAGAGATTGGCTTTGTTGCGATTGGCGATGTCGGCACGTCCCTGAAGTGTGACGAACACGTCACTTTTGCGCGTGTAAATCACCTTCACGTCGGGGCAGTTGTTTTCTACCAGGCGCCCGAAGGCCAGTGCAACATTGAGGTTGATGTTTTTCTCTTTCGATATTCTACCCGACGCCCCGTTGTCCTTCCCGCCGTGTCCGGCGTCGATGACGAGAACAAAGCGCGAACCTCCGCCCTTCGGCGCTGCGGAAGCGGCAATGCCGAAGGCAAAACTCAGCAAGATGACGAGCATCAAACGCAGAGTGGCAAATCTCAGAGTGTGGATAGCCATGACGGGTAGTTCTTTCGAAGTTAAAAAGGCCGCATTTCCGACGGCACGATGACAGACGAGCTGTTTCTAAAGCAAAAGTACGACAATCTCAGCAATAAAGCGAAGCCTGCGCTTGCTTATTTGTGCAAACCGACGATAAATACCCGTTAATCGCCCCTTTTCGTCCGTCAGGCGCGAATTAACACGCGTTTTTTCACACCGACTGCGGTAAAAAGTCACGTTTCGAGCCGACTTGTCCTTCGCTCCCCCCGCATCGGGCACGCCGAGCGGTAGGGAAGCCGCGACGCACGGGCGCTTCGACACAGGTGAGAGGCAGGTGCATATAATAAGATCGCGCGTACGCGCGCGCGCGATCACTATAATAGCAAACAAAATTCTCGTCACACGGCCTCACGCTTTCGGTCGGCGGTCGGTCACTCCGGCGCAGTCAAGCGTCGGCCCCGCGACGTTCGCGCACCAATGCCGCGGCGCGTTCCAACGCAATGCTGATGTGCGAACAAATGTTCTCTTCGCCGATGAGCGCCGGGAAACCGGTGCCCTCCAACACGCGGCGCACCTCGGGCCGCACGCCCGAAAGCACAATGCGCGTGCCGTCGCGCCGACTCATTCGGCAGAGCGATTCGAGATTGTGCACACCCGTGGAATCGATAAAGGGCACTTTGCGCATGCGAATGACGCGAATGGCCGGATGGTCTTGCATCTCGGCCGTCATTTCCTCGAAACAGTTGGCGATGCCGAAGAAAAACGGTCCGTTGATCTCGTAAACCTCCACCCCGTCGGGGATGGCAAGGGCCTCCTCGTGCAACTCGATGTCGCTCTCAGGGTCGGCATTCGGATCGATTTCGCGGGTGAGGATGGAAAGGTGGGTGGCTTCGGCCATGCGCCGCATGAAGAGCAGGCAAGCCATGATGAGTCCCACTTCGATGGCCACAGTGAGATCGAACACCACCGTGAGCACAAAGGTGATGAGCAGCACCGTGACGTCGCTCTTGGGGTGATGGGTGAGTTCGGCGAAGGTGCGCCACTGACTCATGTTGTAACTCACCACAACGAGCACGCCGGCCAAACAGGCCATGGGAATGTAGGCGGCCAAAGGCATGGCCACGAGGAAAATAAGGAGGAGAACGGCCGCGTGCACCAGACCGGCCAGACACGTGCGACCGCCGTTGTTGATATTGGTCATGGTGCGCGCGATGGCGCCCGTGGCGGGAATGCCACCGAAGAGCGGCGAGACGATGTTGGCCAACCCTTGTCCCACCAATTCCTGGTTAGAGTCATGGCGATCGCCCGTCACGCCGTCGGCGACGGTAGCGGAAAGCAGACTCTCAATGGCGCCGAGCACCGCGATGACCAGGGCAGTGGGCAACAAGGTACCGAAGGTCGAGAAGGTGAAACTGCCGTCGGGAGCTGTGAACAGGCCGTGCCAATCGAGATCCCAGGCGGTGACGGGGGGAAGCGAGGCGGTGATGCGCCCGAAACGGTCGCCGATGGTGGGAATGTGCGTGAGACCTTGTGCATTGGTCAGGGCCACAACGACCGTGGTCACGACGATGGCCACCAACGAACCGGGCACCCGCTTGGCCACCTTCTGCGTGCCGACAATGAGAAGTACCGTGGCGACGGCAACCGCCAGCACGGCCCAATCCACCGTCGCGATGTGTCGGAAATAGCACACCCATTTATCGACAAAACCCGCGGGGACGGCGCCCGTAATGTGCAGTCCCAAAAAGTCTTTGACCTGCGTGGTGAAGATGGTGAGGGCGATGCCCGAGGTGAAACCCACCACGATGGGATAGGGAATGAACTTGATCACGCTGCCCAAGCGGAACACCCCGAGCAGCACCAGGAAGATGCCGGCCATGATCGTGGCCACCAGCAGCCCCGACAGGCCGAAACGCTCCACCACTCCGTAGATGATGACGATGAAAGCGCCGGTGGGTCCGCCGATTTGCACGCGACTTCCGCCCAAAGCCGAGATGACTACGCCGGCCACAATGGCGGTGAGAATCCCCACGCCGGGGCCGATGGTGTGCTGCACATCCCCACCGGGCGAGGCGGCGATGGCGAACGCGATGGCCAGCGGGAGGGCAACAATGCCGACCACCAGCCCGGACAACAGATCGGCCGAGAGGTCGGAACGACGATAGTGACGAAGGTCGTGCAGAATGCGAGGACGAAAACGAAACGTGTGCATGCGAAGGGAATTGGCGCGTAGGGAAAGCCTATGCGAACGAAAGAATGGAAATGCAAATTTACGCATTTCTCACAACGTCGGCAAACAAATCAGAACATCGCCTGCGTTTATCTCTCGAGATGCGCCTGACGGAAGTGAAAATCACCCGGGTCTCGCCCACCGCCCCCCCCTTTGCCCCGCATCGGCGACGGCACAAAAACCAAACGCCTCCACTGCCGAACGAATCGGGGTGGAGGCGCTTGGCCTTCGGCGCGAAAGCAAGGGGGACGCGCCGTCAAATCAAGGTGATGCCCATTTCGGCACAGGCTTGACGCATGTCGTCGGGCCAAATGGAGGCTTGGATCTCACCGATATGCGCTTTTTGCAGGTAATACATGCAGAGGCGACTTTGCCCGATGCCACCGCCCACACTCAGGGGTAGCGAGCCTTCGAGCAGACGCTTGTGGAAATAGAGCGTGCGACGCTCCTCCTGTCCGCTTTCGCGCAACTGCCGTTCCAGGGCTTCGCGATCGACGCGGATGCCCATCGACGAGAGTTCGAAAGCGCGACCGAGCACGTGATTCCACACCAGCAAATCGCCGTTCAAACCGGGCAGTCCGAGCGAAGAGGGCGTGGAATAGTCGTCGTAGTCGGGGGCACGCAAATCGTGCGGCTCACCGTCGCCGAGCGGACCGCCGATGCCGATGATGAACACGGCGCCCTTCTCGCGCACGATGGCGTCTTCACGCTCCTTGGGTGTGAGCGTGGGATAGAGTTGGCGCAACGTTTCGGCATGGATGAAGGTGATCTCTTCGGGCAACTGCGGCTGCAACTGCGGGAAACGCTCGCACACCAGATATTCGGTGCGCTGCATGGCGGCATAGATCGAACGAACCACATCTTGGAGGAATTCCACGGTGCGATCTTCGGGGCGAATCACGCGCTCCCAGTCCCATTGGTCGACATAGAGCGAATGCAAGTTGCCCAACTCCTCGTCAGCGCGAATGGCGTTCATGTCGGTGTAAATGCCGTAGCCGGGTTGCACATCGTATTCGGCGAGGGTGAGACGCTTCCACTTGGCCAACGAGTGGACCACTTCGGCCCGGGCGTCGCCCAAATCCTTGATGGGGAAATTCACAGCGCGCTCTTTGCCGCTGAGGTCGTCGTTGATGCCCAAACCGCGCAACACAAACAGCGGAGCCGTGACACGACGGAGGCGAAGCGCGGTGGAAAGGTTATCGGCAAGAATTCTTTGATGACTTTAATGCCTTGCTCGGTGGCGTTCATGTCGAGCAACGGACGATAGTGACGAAGGGGAATGAGATAACTCATGAGAGTGGGAGAATAAATAGGGCGAAGGGGGCGACTGGCAACGGGCAAATAATAGACAATCGACACATTGCAAGTCCAACTTCGCGCAATCTGCTTTCAAATCGACTGCAAATGTAATCATTTTGCACATTACCCGTGCATCATTCTCAATATTTTTTTACTCCAACCGGTATTTTTCCTTACGCTTGTGCACTTTTCGGTCGTCCATTCCCCGTTTCTCCGATGGTGTGCTTGGCATTGCCTCACACTCCCCTCCCCCCGCAAACAAATGAGTCCCGCCCCGTACGTTACGGCCCTGAAAACAGCCGACTATGGGCGAAGAGGTGTAGAACGTGCGCAACTACCAAACATAATCTCCTTTGCTTCAAACAAAACACGGGAGCTGTGCGCGAAAAACCTCCGCCTTTTTGATAAAACACGGGGGCTTTCGAAATCAGGTAGGGTGCTAATACATAAAATGCTTGATTATCACAAGGAATATTGGATCATAAGAATATAAATCACGAACAACACGTATTATATTCTGAGCTAATGAATTTTATCTGCTTTGTTCTATCTCTATATATCCAACTAAATCCACTTATTTATCTGTTTTCCAATGAATCAATTTATCGTATCAAATGAATCATCTACTTATTCGTTTATATAATACGGAAATACAGGCATTTCTCTTTTATCTAATAGAATTTAATTCAGTTTTAACGCATAAAATAGATGATATTCAACACTTTGGAGAGCAGAAAAGGTTTGAGGAACGACTATGAAATTGCTAATATGTGCACTCGGAGAGACAAATCTGCCCTGCTATCTAACATAATTCGCCTCTCGCAGATGCACAACGCATCGCGTTGAAGGGCTTTCGCTGCATGTGCTGCCATATTGCTGAGAAAGAAACGATTAAGCTCTCTCACTTCCTGCGGACGCTCGGGAGACGCCCCCCCATTCTCTCGATGCATGCGAGCAGGGCAGGGACTCGCCGGAGAAGAACGGTCCGACGGATTCGGCTCCGATGCAGCGCATTGCCACTCCTCTCTCCCCACGCTCCCCCACCCTGCGGAGGGGACAAAAAAAACGTGGGAGAGCGATGAAGCTCTCCCACGTCAATGGGATGAATGAAGCGGGAGCCCTGCGACGGGCAGCTCCTTATTTCAGCCGTTCGCAAGCGGCTTTGATGCGGCGCATCGCCTCAACGATGTTCTCATCGCTCGTGGCATAGCTCATGCGGAAGCACTCGGGGCTGCCAAAGGAGTCACCTCCCACGCAAGCCACGTGGGCCGTGTTGAGCAAATAGAGGGCAAAATCGGTAGAGGTGTGGATGGTGGTCTCGCCGTCGGACTTTCCGAAGTAAGCCGAGCACTTGGGGAAGAGATAGAAGGCGCCTTCCGGATCGTTGACCTCGAAACCGGGGATTTCGCGGGCAAGTTGTACAATGAGGTTCTTGCGGCGCTCGAAGGCCTTGCGCATTTCTTCCACCGGCTCTTGCGGGCCGTTGAACGCGGCGACCGAGGCCTTTTGCGAAATGGAACCGGCACCCGAGGTGTATTGGCCCTGCAACTTGGAAACGGCCTTGGCGAGTTCGAGCGGAGCAGCCACGAAACCGATGCGCCACCCCGTCATGGCGTAGGCTTTCGACACGCCGTTGATCACGGCAACGCGGTCTTTCATGCCGGCGCACGTGGCGATCGAGGCATGTTGGCCGACATAGTTGATGTGCTCGTAGATTTCGTCGGCAATGACGAGCACTTGCGGGTGGCGACGGAGCACTTCGGCCAGTCCCTCCATTTCTTCGGCGCTATAGACGGAGCCGGTGGGGTTGGAGGGGCTGCAAAGGATGAGAGCACGGGTGCGGGGGGTGATGGCGGCCTCGAGTTGTGCGGGCGTGATCTTGAAATTTTGCTCGATCTTGGCTTCCACAAACACGGGGGTGCCGTCGGCCAGGCGCACCATGTCTGGATAGCTCACCCAATAGGGGGCGGGGATGATGACTTCATCGCCTTCGCCCACCACAGAAAGGAGCACGTTGCAAACGGCTGCTTGGCTCCATTGCCCACTACGATTTGTGCGGGCGTATATTCGAGGTGGTTCTCACGAAGCAGCTTGCCGCAGATGGCTTCGCGCAGGTCGAGATAGCCGGGCACGGGGCTATAGCGCGACCAGTTGTCGTCGATGGCTTGTTTGGCCGCGGCTTTGATGTGATCGGGGGTGTTGAAATCCGGTTCTCCGACGCTGAGATTGATGATGTCGACGCCTTGTGCTTTGAGTTCGGCGCTCTTTTGCGACATGGCCAGGGTGGCGGAGGGCGCAAGACGGTTGAGACGGGCGGAAAGTTGCATGATGCAGTGAAAAATTAAGGGAAGTGGGGGTAAAAAAATCGGCTCGCGAGGGTTCCGAAGGCGGAACCCTCCGAGCCGTTATGGGAACGAACGCGCGGAAGATTAGCGGCGACGTCCGAAGAAACGCAGGAGGTAGAGGAAAAGATTGACGAAGTCGAGATAGAGCGTGAGACTACCGAGCAGAGAGATGCGGAGTCCCATTTCATTGTCGGCGCCGCCCACAGAAAGGAGGAGGTTCTTGATCTTTTGCGTGTCGTAAGCCGTCAAACCGGTGAAGATAATCACGCCTAAGTAGTTGCAAATCGACATCAACATGTCGTTTTTGAAGAACCAATTCGCCACGGAAGCAATGATCAATCCGATGAGGGCCATGTAAAAGATGCGGCCGAACGTCGACAAATCACGCTTGATGAACAGCCCGACGAGACCCATCGCGGCAAAGACGCCGGCGGTGATGAAGAAGGTCTGGGCTATGGACGCCGCGGTGTAGACCAAGAAGATAAAAGAGAACGTTACGCCGTTAAGCAGGGCGTAGATGGCAAACAGAACGCCCGCTGTGGTGACGGAAAGCGACATGATCCGCGCGGAAATGAACCACACGAGACCCAGTTCGGCCAACAAAAGTCCCCAGAAGACGAGACTATTCGAGGCGATACTGTAGACCATCTGCGGTTGCGTGGCGACTGCCATGGCGGTAAGCCCGGTAATGGCGAGCGCCAACGTCATCCACAGATAAACATTCTTCATCACTGCGAAGAAAGATACGCCGGTTGTGCCCTGTGGCACGATGTGATCGGCATTGTACTGTTGAGGATCGTACATAAGGTAGGGTATTTAGGTAAAACTTATCCGAAGCGGAAGTCCACTTCTCCCTGGAAAAGGAGAGAAGCGGCGCGCAGATCAATAAGACCTCGCTGAAGTTTCGGGAAATCGCACGGATTGGAACGGAAGCCTCGCATCCAATCGACGGAAGTGACGGGCGGATGCCGAAAAAGTCACGCGCAAAACGAGCGAACTCCCGCGAAAGCCCGATTAAAAGGCGCGCCAAGGCGACGGAAGTGGCGGGCGGATGCCGAAAAGTCGCACGCAAAACGAGCGAACTCACGCGCAGGCCTTACTAAAAGGCGCGCCAAAACGATTGAAGCGGCGTGCGAAATTATTTTTTCAGGTGCAACGCGTGGTGCATGCGCTCTTGTTTGGTGAGCAGGTAGCGGCGATTGTACTCATTGGGGGTGATTTCCATGGGCACATTCTCGACAATTTCGAGTCCATAAGCCTCCAAACCGACGCGCTTCACGGGGTTGTTCGTAATGAGTCGCATCTTCGTGACGCCGAGTGCGCGCAAAATTTGTGCGCCCACGCCATAATCGCGCTCATCGGGGTCGTATCCGAGATGAACGTTGGCATCTACGGTGTCGAGTCCCTGTTCTTGGAGTTTATACGCCGCGATTTTGGCCATGAGTCCGATGCCGCGTCCCTCTTGATTGAGGTAAAGCACGAGTCCTTTGCCTTCTTTGTCGATCAGCTCCATCGATTTGTGGAGTTGTTCCCCGCAATCGCAGCGGCGGCTCCCGAAAATGTCGCCCGTCACGCAACTACTGTGCACGCGCACCAAGATCGGTTCGCCGGGCTCCCAGTTTCCTTTGAAAAGCGCCACGTGTTCGAGCCCGTTGCTCTTTTGTTTGAACGGAATCAGGCGGAAATTGCCGTAATCCGTAGGCATTTCGACTTCCTCTCCGCGTTCCACGAGGCTTTCCTCCTTCAAACGGTAGGCAATCAAGTCTTTGATGGTGATAATCCGCAATCCTTCTCGCGCGGCAAACTCTTTTAGTTGCGGCATGCGGGCCATTGTGCCGTCGGGATTGAGAATTTCGATCAAACACGCCACCGGTTGGAATCCGGCCAGGCGCGCCAAGTCGACAGCGGCCTCGGTGTGTCCGGCGCGCGCCAAGACTCCGCGGTCTTGTGCGTAGAGCGGATTGATATGTCCGGGGCGTCCGAACCATTCGGGGCGAGCGTTGGGATCGGCCAGGGCGCGAACGGTCGCCGCACGGTCGTGTGTGGAGACACCGGTGGTGCATCCTTCGAGCAAGTCCACGGTTACGGTGAAGGGCGTGCCGAGAACCGACGTGTTGCTCTGCACTTGGTGCTCCAACTTGAGTTGGCGACAGCGTTCCTTGGTGACCGGCGCACAAAGCACGCCGCGTCCGAGCTGAAGCATGTAGTTGATTTTCTCGGGAGTAATGAGTTCTGCGGCCGTAATCAGGTCGCCTTCGTTTTCTCTGTCCTCGTCATCGACGACAATAACGAATTTCCCGGCTTTGAAGTCCTCAAGGGCTTCTTCTATAGTGGAAAGTTGTACTTCGGGCATGGGAATTAAATAGGAAAATGTCTATGAGATTCAATGATTGTCGCCCTGTTCGTCGGACGACTCGGGCGCTTCCTCCGCACGGCACGGAGTCGACGGCGCGTAGTCGGGCATTTGATCGGCAGCAACCGGAGCTGTGCGCGACGACTCGGGTGTTTCTTCCGCATCGTGCGAGGCAGGCGGCGCATAGTTGGGCATCTGATCGGCAGCAACCGAAGCTGGGCGCGACGACTCGGGCGCTTCTTCCGCATCGTGCGAGGCAGGCGGCGCGTAGTTGGGCATTTGATCGGCAAAAGCCGCATCGAGACGATCGAGCGCCTTACGTAATTGCCGCAAATCGCGTGCCAAACGGAAACGGAAGCGCCAAACTCGCATCCAGATCACCAATCCGAGGGGAAAGAGGGCACCCAGCACCCAATTGATGCGACGTTTCGCGAAAGGCGAGCGCGTTCCGCCATCGTAGAGCACAGGCATGTCGCCCAAAGCGGAGAGAATCTGCGGCGAAGTGCTGTTGTTGAGATCTTCGACCAACGTATCGACATTGTCGGCCAGGCGTTTGACCCTCGTGTCGGGGCGATGTCGGAAGAACAAGGCGAAATAGTTGGGTGGCAGCCACAATCTTTTCTTGCCGGGATAGGCCTCGAGATCGCGCCGCACGGCCGCCGCGAGGCGAAAGTCGGCTTCCCAGTCGGGCGGGTTGATGATCACTTCCTTGCGGAAGACATGTCTTTTGACGCGCAGGGCAAAGAATTTGCGGAAACGCTCCACTACCACATCGCGGTTGAAGAGCATCGCATCGCGGTTGGCCATAAAGGTGAGATAGGCGCCGGCCGGTGCGAGAATCATGCTCGAAACCCACATGCCCAGCACCATATTGATATTGCCGTCGCGGGCCATTTTCATGCCGGACGTGTTGATCACATAATAAAAGATGAAGATCAGCACCGAAATGATGGTGGGCAAACCCAGTCCCCCCTTGCGAATGATGGCGCCGAGGGGAGCACCGATGAAAAAGAAGAGCAAACACGCCAGCGACAGGGTGATGCGCTGGTGCCACTCCACTTCATGCCGGCGTAAGTACCAGATTTGGTCCTCCACCGTCTCACTTTGCCAGTCATATTGCGACGAAAGGCTTTGCAGGCGGGCGACGGCCATTTGTCGCGCCGCGTTTTGCTGCTCGGCCTTCCACTTTTTGAGCAGGAGGTCGAAACTCACGGGATGTTTCTCGAAGGCGCGCACCGCCGCCAGGGAATCTTTGCGCGAAAGTGGCTTTGCGCCGTAGATCGGTGCCGAAGAGATGCCATTGAAATAGGCCACCGCGCTCGAATCGATGAGGTGATTCACCGAATCGACGTAGTGATTCAGTTCGCGCATGTCTTTGGCTTGCGGAATGTCGGCAAACTGACTTGCCTCCAACTCATTAAAATTCGAATCGAAGTCAAATATCAGCTGTTTGTAGTCGAACGTCTCGCGATCGTAGGGAGCTCCCTGCGATTTGAACACGTTCATGTTGTCAGACTTCAGGTTCTGAAACTGTTCTCCGTCCCATAACGTGAGACGCATGTGCATTTTGTCGGCAGTCAGCTCAATGCGCGCCGAATCGGCCAGCACAATCTGCGCACGATCGAAGCCTTGGTCCACTTTATAGATAATGGTGTGGTAGAGCATCCCCGTCTCGGCGTTCTTCTTCTCGACATAAAGATTGAAATTCTTCATGCTGTAGAACACGCCCTCGGGAATTTCGACGGCAGGTTGTGAGATTTTGATCGACACCAAGAGGCTGCGCAACGATTTTTGCGCGTCGGTGGCAATATTATTCTGGAAATAATAGACCACAAAGGTGAGGGGGAGCACCAAAAGGAAGATGGGGCGCATGATGCGCACCAGGGGTACGCCGGCGGCCTTCATGGAAAGGAGCTCAAGGTTCTCGCCCATGTTACCGAAAGTGATGAGCGAGGCCAGCAACACCGCGAGGGGCAGGGACGTGGGCACCAGACTGATGCAAACATACCAGAAGAATTTGCCCAAGACCGCCGCAGTGAGGCCCTTGCCCACCAAGTCGTCGACATAGCGCCACATGAACTGCATGACAAAGACGAACAAACAAATGAAGAAAGCCCCCACAAAGAGTTGCAGGAACTTGCCTAAAATGAAAGTGTCGAGTCGTTTGGGTTTGTACATGGGGCAAAGTGCACACGAAGTGCAAAGCAAAAATACAATATTCTTTTCACTCTCGCGGCGTTTGCGGCGGCGAATTGCAACCTTGTCCAACACTTTGCGCAAAAGTCCCCAAGTTTTGCCCGCTCGGCAGCCCAAACAAGGCATAAAAGCACGTGGAGTGAGCAAAAACGCACACCGCCGGCACACGACAGGGCGAAAATATCGTATTTTTGTAGGCGTCCATTTCGGCGGTCGCCCGCCATTTCTTCCACAGACTCCTTATTTTTTCAGCTTATGCACAGCCTTCCCCCGCTCATTTCCGACCTTGCGCTCATTCTCATTGTGGCCGGTTTGGTCACCGTGCTGTTCAAACGCCTCAAACAGCCCCTGGTGCTGGGCTACATTGTGGCCGGTTTTCTGGCCGGCCCGCACATGCCCTACATGCCCACGGTGCAAGACCACAGTTCGATCGAGACGTGGAGCAGCATCGGGGTGATCTTCCTCATGTTCTCGCTCGGTTTGGAGTTTTCGATCAAGAAGATTGCGGCAATGGGCATGCGCCCCATCCTCGCGGCCGCGATGGTCATGGGCTGCATGATCGGGGTGGGCGGCGCCACCGGGCGCCTTTTCGATTGGAGCAGCACCGACAGTTTGTTTCTGGGCGGCATGCTCGCCATGTCCTCCACCACCATTATCTACAAAGCCTTCGACGATCTGGGTCTGCGCCGCAAGCGTTTTGCGGGCGAAGTGCTTTCGGTGCTGATTCTCGAGGACATTCTCGGCATTTTGCTCATGGTGATCCTCTCGGCCACAGCCGTTTCACAGCAATTCGAGGGCGGCGAACTCGTCAAGAGCCTCCTTTCGTTGGGTTTCTTCCTGGTGTTGTGGTTTGTGGTGGGGATCTACGTTGTGCCAGCCTTTCTGCGCCGCGCCCGCGCCTTCATCAACGACGAAACCCTGCTGGTCGTGTCGATCGGCCTGTGCTTTGTGCTCGTCGTGTTGGCCGATCGCGCAGGCTACTCGTCGGCCTTCGGTGCCTTCATCATGGGCAGTATTCTCTCCGAAACCCTCGAAGCCGAAAATTGAGCACCTCGTCTCGCCCGTCAAGGATCTTTTCGGTGCCATCTTCTTCGTTTCGGTGGGCATGATGGTCGATCCCGGCATCTTGGTGGCCCATTGGGGCGCGGTGCTGGTCATCACGCTCGCCGTGTTGGGCGGTCAGATGGTGTTCGGCACGCTCTCTTTCGTCGTGGCCGGGCATCCGCTGCGTCGGGCCATGAATTGCGGTTTCTCGCTCGCGCAGATCGGCGAATTTGCCTTCATCATCGCGGCGCTGGGCGTCTCGCTCAAGGTGACGAGCCCCTACCTCTACCCCATTGTCGTGGCGGTGAGCATCATCACCACGTTCCTCACGCCCTACATGATCCGCCTGGCCGACCCCGCCTACGGGTTGCTCTCGCGGCGCTTCGGACATTGGTTCAAACGCATCGATGCCGACCGCGTGGCCACCGAGCGTGCCACGGCCACGTCGGGCACTCCCGCTCCCGCCCCGCAGGAACGCCGGCTGACGAGCTACGCCGGCGAGTACGTGAAAGCCACTGTGTTGCAAACGCTCGTCTACGGCGTGCTCATTTTCGCCACCGTCGTGCTGAGTTTCTCCGCCCTGCTGCCCGTGCTGCGCAGCCTGCTCACCCACTGGGTGGGCAATGCGGTGACGGGCCTGCTCACGCTGTGGTTTGTGTCGGTGTTTGTGCGCCCGGTCGTGATGCGCAAGCACAATTCGTCCTCGGCGCGCGCGCTGCGTACCCACTTCTCGGGGCGCCTGCTGGTAGGCATCTCGATGGGCGTGCGTTTGCTGCTGGCCGTCTACACCCTCTTCTACATCATCGAATATCTTTCGCCCTTCGCCTGGTACTATCATCTGGCGGCGGCCCTCTTGCTGCTGCTTTTCATCCTGCGCTCGCGGCGCATCAAGTACCAAAGCATCCGCATCGAGCGGCGTTTCCGTCAAAACCTCAGTCAGCGCGAAACGGCCTCGCGGCAAGCACGCCGGGCAGCTATGCGGGTCGGCTGGCCGCCCACGATATGCACCTGGCACGGCTCACACTGCCGACTTTCACCCACTGGGCGGGGCAAACGCTGCAATCGCTCGACCTCGGTCGGCGCTGCGGTGTTCACGTGGCGGCCGTGTTGCGCGGCGACCGACGCATCAACATCCCCGACGGCTCCACCCACCTGTATCCGGGCGACGTGTTGGAGGTGATCGGCGACGACTCTTGCTTGGAAAACTTCGCCGCGCAAATGCAGAGCGCCACAGATGCCGCCCCCGCCGCCGACCATGCCGACCACAGCTTGCGCCTTTTGCGCCTGCGCGTCTCGCGTCGCTCGCCGTTGGTGGGCACTACCGTGGCCGAAAGCGGCATTCGCGACACCTACGACTGCATGCTCATCGGTTTTGAGGACGCCACGGGCAACATCGAGGTGAGCGAAGCCTCGCGCACCATCGTTTCCGGCCAAGTGCTGTGGGTGGTGGGCGAACGCCCGGCCCTGCGGCGCCTCGAAGCCCTCGTGCAACCGCCGAAATCCACCGCGCCCCCAACGCCGACGGCCGATGCGACCGGCGCGCCCCGCTGATTTCGGCCGTGCCGTGCCCGGAGTCTCACCGGCGGCCCGCCGTCGAGTGTGAAAAACGGGGAAGTTTCGCTCGAAACTCCGCACGTTTTGCCCCAAACGCCCCCGTTTTTTCCTCCTCGCGGATAGCTTTTCGCTTCTTCTTTCTCTCCCTCACTTTTTCCTCCCCACATGTCCACAGCCCTCCTCGGGGGCGGCGCAGCCGGCTGCATGCTGGCCCTCCGTCTCCACGAACTTTTGCCGCACGAACGCATTGTGATCTTCGAACGCAGCGGTGCGCCGCTCACCAAGGTGCGCGCCACGGGCGGCGGTCGCTGCAATGTGACCAACACCTTCGCCGACGTGACCGAAACGGCCGACGTCTATCCTCGCGGCGCGCGGCTGATGAGCCGCCTGCTCCGCGCCACGCCGCCCGAAAGCCTCATGGCACGGTGGGAATCGCTCGGCGTGGCGCTGCGCGTCGAGGCCGAAGGGCGAGTTTTCCCCGCTTCGCAACAATCGGCCACCGTGGTCGATGCGCTGCTCTCGGCCTTGCAGCGGGGCGGTGTGGAGTGGCGCACGCACAGTGAGGTGCACACGGTCGTCCCCGCGCCCGACGGCACGTTTCGTCTCGTCGATCGGCACGGCGCCCCCGTGGCCGATGCGCACTTCGACCACGTGGCAGTGACCTGCGGCGGTCTCGCGCGCCCCGAAGCGCTCGCCCCGTGGGAAGCGCTGGGCCATGCCGTCGAAGCCCCCTGCCCCTCGCTTTTCGGTCTGCGACTCGACGCGCCGGCGCTGGCCGCCCTCTCGGGGGTGAGCGTCAACGAGGTCTGCCTCAGCCTGCGCGACACGAAAATTCGCGCCCGCGGGCCGCTGCTCCTCACGCGCCAGGGGGTGAGTGGACCGGGTGTGCTGCGGCTCTCGGCCTTCGGTGCGCGAGTGCTGGCCGCGGCGGGCCACTGCGGCACGTTGCTCATCGGTTGGTGCGGCACGGCCGATCCCGAACGCGCGCTCGAGGAACTTCGGTGCCTGTTTGCCGCTCACGGCGGGCGACAAGTGGGGAGCATCCGCGCCTTCGATCTGCCCGCACGCCTATGGAACGTCTACTCGAGCGGGCCGAGGTGCCGGCCGAACAGCGCTGTGCCGAACTCAACCGCCGACAACTGCGCCAACTCGCCGCGGTGCTCACGGCCGACGCCTACGCCGTGACAGGGCGCACCACCCACCAGGGCGAATTCGTCACGTGCGGCGGGGTGAGTCTCAAGTCGGTGTCGCCCAAGACGATGGAGAGCCGGCACGTGCCGGGGCTGTTCTTTGCGGGCGAGGTGCTCGACATCGACGGACTCACGGGTGGTTTCAATCTCACGGCGGCCTGGCTCACGGGGCTCACGGCGGCCGAGGGCATTGCGCGGCGAGCAGGCGAGAAAGCGCACGACTGAACGCTCCGTTTGCGCCCGAATGAGCGTTTTCGCCCCGCGGCTCCTACCTTTTCACCCCACATTTTGCCCCATTTGGCACGCGAAAACGCCTACGAAGCCTAATCTTTGGCGTGCGAAGCCCGTTTCTCTCGTTTTTTATGCGTATATTCGCCGCTAAGCCTCCAATTTTGGAGTGCAAACTCGCATCAATCTCCTTCAATGAAACATAATACTCTTCCGTTATTTGCCTTCCTCTTGTTCGGTGGTCTGAACTACGCGCTGTACGGCGCGGCTCAGCAGCCCGCCGGTTCGGACAAGATGGATGCCGCCCTCAGTCAAATCGTGCAACGTCGCGCCGCACTGGCCCGCTCCACCCGCGGCACCGTCGACAGCACCGCCACTCACCTCCGTTTGCGGGGCCGCGTGGTGAACATCAACGCCCCCTTGCGCCTCAACATCGCCACCGCCGAAGGCAGCGCCGAGGCCGTGGCCACCCGCATCGCCACACTGGGCGGAACGGCCACGGTGATCACCGATGCCATGGTGACGGCCACCGTGCCCGCCGCCGCACTCGACAGCTTGGCCACCATGAACGAGGTGAAACACCTCACTTTCCCGCGCCGTTTCCGCCCTTCGCTCAACAAAGCGCGCGCCGATGCGGGCGTGACCAGGTGCACACGGGCACCGGCCTGGACACCCCTTTCACGGGTCGCGGCGTCGTGATCGGCGTCATCGACCAAGGTTTTGAATTCCGCCACGCGGCCTTCCTCGACCCCACGTCGAAAAATTCGCGCGTGAAGATGCTCTGGGATCGTTCGGCCTATTCGAGCGACCCCGCCGAGAATAAAGACACCACCCCCACCGCCGTGATCCCCACCGGGACCGACCGTTCGAAACCCGACACCGGCCACGCCACACACGTGACCAATATCGCCGCGGGCAGCGACACGGGCAACGGACTCAAGGGCGTGGCGCCGGAAGCCGACATCATTATGATTCCCTCTTCGTTTGACGACGCGGAAATCATGGAGGACGTGAAATTCGTCAAAGGACTATGCCCAACAACACAAGCAACCTTGGGTGGTGAACATGAGTTTCGGCAGCCAAACGGGGCCCCACGACGGCAGCACGGACTATGATCAGAGCATAGACCGCCTGTTGGGCGACCGCGGCGGCTTCATCACGGCGGCCATGGGCAACGAAGGCGACCAACACCTCCACACCCACGGCACACTGGCCCCGGGCGAAACGAAATATGTGCTCGTCGACGCCGACTTCCAAAGCGTGGTCGACGGGGAAGCCGACGACCAATTCTACACCAACGTGGACATTTGGGGCAGCGCCGCCGACGGCAAAACGCATTTCACCGTCACGCCCTTCCTCTATTCGGGCGGAGAAATTCTGCCGCAAACGGACGAATATTGGAAAAAAGTGATCGATGAGAGCAGCGAACTCGGCACGGTCAACACCAACAACCAGCGCGAATTGCACCGCTACTTCCTGGATCTGCGCGCCGCTTGGGACAACGCTGTGATTCCGGGCGACGAAAACGAAGAAGGCGGCGACGATCTGAACATGAAGATTGGGTTCAAGATCACGGCTTCGGCCGACAACACACAAAACGAAGCCCTCCACGTTTGGGTGGACGGCAACGGCCTGAGCGCGGGCGTGGCTTCTCGGCCGGTCAAGGGGCACGAAGCTGCCACACTGCAAGCCGACGACGAATTTATCGTGGGCGAAGGCGCCGCTTCCATCCCCCGCGCCATCGCGGTGGGCTGCTATGCCACGAACCTCGACTACAAAGGCGAGAAAATCAGCGAAGAGAAGTTGGGCGACGTCACGAGTTTCTCCTCCGTCGGTCCATTCCTCAACGCGAAATACCCCAAGCCCGCAGTGCTCGCCCCCGGTTCGCTCATCAACAGTGCGCAAAACAAACTGGCGCAAGGCTTCGATCCCAACGATGAGGACTTGTTGCTGACCACATCGGTGGGCCGCGGCAAAGACAAATCGTGGTACGGACTGATGGAAGGCACTTCGCAGGCCTCGCCCTTCATGGCCGGCACGATTGCCCTGTGGTTGCAAGCCTATCCCTACCTCACCTACGAGCAGGTGATCGAGATTCTGCAAAAGACCGCGCGCAAGCATGCCAAAATGGGCGGCAAGACTTGGGATGCACGCTACGGCTATGGCCTGGTCGACGCCTACGAAGGCCTGAAAGAAGCCCTGCGCATCGGCAAGGTCGACGGGCTGACACGTCCTTCGGCCGCGCTCGAACCGGTGAGCATCGCACGCACTCCCGACAGCTGGCGGGTGCTCTTCAACAACCCCGAACGCGAAGCCACGCTCACGGTCTTCTCGCTCGACGGCCGCCCCGTGATGCAACGCCGCCTCAGCGGTGTGCAACAGGCCCACGAGGAAGTGATCGACCTCGGCGGACTGCAATCCGGTGCCTACGTGCTGTCGATCGTCACGCCCGGTACTCGCTTGGCACGTCGCCTCATCGTGACCCACTGATCCCGAGGGCGGCTGTACGGCAGCCCATCTTGCTGCCCGATGCCTTATATATAATGTGTGTAGGCGCCTAATTCCGTAATGTAGACGCCCGGCACATTGTGCAGACGCCCTATATATAATGTGTAGGTCCTATATGTAATGTGAAAGTCCGGCCGCTGCTCGCACAAGCAGGGGCCGGGCTTCGCTTTTCGTTCCCGTGCCCGGCCCAAGCCTCGGCCTTTCGGCACCACACCGCCCGCGCGCAGCCGGAAGCACAGCGATTTCGGCGCTTTTCGTCACAATCTTATCGGGCGGCGGCCGTGTCAATCCAAAAGTTTTCCGTATATTTGCGGCCAAATACCAAACTCCGACATTGCGCATGGCCACAAATCGCAAAATCCAAACCGCCCTCGTCTCGGTTTACCACAAAGACGGCCTCGAACCGCTGCTCCGCGCCCTGCATCGCCAAGGCGTTCAATTCCTTTCTACGGGCGGCACTCACGACTTCATCTGCTCTCTCGGTCTTCCGTGCGAGCGCGTCGAAGACCTCACGGGCTATCCCTCCATTTTGGGCGGACGCGTCAAGACACTCCACCCCAAAGTGTTCGGCGGCATCCTCGGACGCCGCGATTTGTCCGACGACGTGCAGCAAATGGCACAATACGAAATCGGAAACATCGATTTGGTCATCGTAGATCTCTATCCTTTCGAAGCCACCGTGGCCTCCGGCGCCTCCGCAGCGGAGATTATTGAGAAAATCGACATCGGCGGCATCTCGCTCATCCGCGCAGCCGCCAAGAACTTCAACGACGTGGTGATCGTTTCCTCCAAGGCAGACTACGCCCCGCTGCTCGAAATCGTCGAAGCCCGCGGCGCAGAAACCACACTCGAGGAGCGTCGCGCCTTCGCCACCCACGCTTTCGCCACCTCCTCGCACTACGACACGGCCATTCACGCCTGGTTCGAACAGGCCTGACGCCACTCGGCAATATTTTCCCACAAGCTATTCTCCCCATAGCTCCACCTTCTAACCACCGCATTGCCCAATGGGAATTTTTTCTTCCTTCTTCTCGATGAAACGCGAGTTGGCCATGGACCTGGGCACGGCCAACACCATCATTATCGCCGACGGTGAGATCGCCGTCAACGAACCTTCGGTCGTTGCCCTCGATCCCAGCTCAGATAAGACCATCGCAGTCGGCGAACGCGCCAAGCTCATGTATGAAAGACGAGCGAAAAGATCCGCGTGATCCGTCCTTTGCAAGACGGCGTGATTGCCGACTTCAACGCTTGCGAACAAATGATGCGCGGACTGATCAACATGGTGCGCACCAGCCGACATCTCTTCACCCCCAGCATAAGAATGGTCATCGGAGTCCCCTCCGGTTCGACCGAAGTTGAGCTCCGTGCCGTGCGCGACAGCGCAGAACACGCCGGCGGCCGCGATGTCTATCTCATTTACGAGCCCATGGCCGCCGCAATCGGCATTGGTCTCGACGTCAACGCCCCCGAAGGCAACATGGTTGTGGACATCGGTGGCGGAACCACGGAGATCGCCGTGATTTCCATGGGAGGTATCGTCTCGAACAACTCCATTAAAATGGCAGGCGACGACTTTACGGCCGACATTCGCGAATACATGAGCCGCCAGCACAACGTTTCCGTCTCGGAACGCATGGCCGAGCGCATCAAAATCCAAGTCGGCAGTGCACTTGCTGAGCTTCCCGCCAACGAAGCCCCCGCCGACTACGTGGTACACGGCCCCAATCGCATCACAGCCCTGCCGATGGAAGTCTCTGTGTGCTACCAAGAGATCGCACACTGCCTGGAACGCTCCGTTGCCCGCATCGAAACGGCCGTGCTCAACGCGCTGAGCAACACGCCCCCCCGAACTTTATGCCGATATCGTCAAGAACGGCATTTATCTCACCGGTGGCGGTGCCCTCCTTCGCGGACTCGACAAGCGCCTAACGGACAAAATCAACATCCCCTTCCACGTGGCAGAAGATCCCCTCCTCTGCGTGGCCAAGGGCACGGGCAAAGCGCTCGAAAACGTCGACGACTATCCCTGCCTCATGCGCTAAACAGACGCGCAACGACGGAACAAAGCGCCCCACCTTCGGCAAGAGTGAGCAATTTCTCCCCGAAATCGGCGCCTCATCGGGAGCCAATTCCACGCCCCACCCACATTACCGGCGCCCCGTCCGACCTTTCGGGCGGGGCGCTTCGGCTTTCGCTCCCCGGCACGAGAGAAACCATCGAAAATTTCCCCGCGGCAGATCGACCTCAGCGCGCAGCTACACGCAACAGCCCGCCGCGTCCTACCTCAGCGCGCGACAGCCACCTCACCGCCCCGGGCCCACCGGCCACTCCTCCCCGTCGCTCAAAAGTCCCCGCCCCAGAAACCTCCTCCCCCATGCAAATACTCCTCGATTTTCTCCGTCGCTACAACTACATCTTCCTGTTTGTCGTGCTCGAGATCGTGAGTCTCACCCTTCTCTTCCGCTTCAACGACTATCAAGGGAGCGTATGGCTCACCGCCGCCGGTGAAGGCGCCGCCCAACTCAATCGCGCCTATACCGAGACCGAGAGTTTCTTCAATCTGCGCGACATCAACGGCGCCCTCACCGACGACAACCTCCGTTTGCAGCGTGAGAACGCCAGCCTTCGCGACGCCCTGGCCGAAGCCCTCCACGACAGCACCCACACCGAACGGCGCGTGCTGCAAGAACTCGGCGGTTACCGCCTGCTGCCCGCCCGCGTAGTGAGCAACAACGTGCGCTCAGGCGGCGACGGCTACCTCGTGCTCGACCGCGGAAGTGCCGACGGCATCCGTCCCGAAATGGGTGTTGTGGGCGGTGGCGGCGTAGTCGGCATCATCTATCTCGTCGGTCCGCGCCACTCCCTCGTGCTTCCGGTCACCAACAGCAAGTCGAGCATCTCCTGCTGCGTGCGTGGCAGCCACTACTTCGGCTACCTCCTCTGGGACGGCGGCAGTACGCGCAAAGCCCACGTCGACGACGTGCCGCGCTACGCCAAGGTGCGCGCCGGCAACGTCATCGAAACGTCGGGCTACTCCTCTGTTTTCCCGCCGGGCATCTTCGTTGGGCGCGTTCACCGCGTCTCCAATTCGTCCGACGGCCAGAGCTACCGTCTCGACGTGGTGCTCGGCACCGATTTCGGCAACATTCGCGACGTCAACGTCGTCATCACGCCCTACAAAGCCGAGATCGACAGTCTCCGCGCCAAGGCCGACAGTCTGAAATAGCCCGCTCTCCACCCTCATCCCCCGAACCGCCCATCGCCGTTCGGGGGATTTTTTGTATCCCTCCCCCACAGTCTCCCTCCTCCTCGCGCGAAATTTGCGCACGCCGCACGAGCACAAGCCAACACCCGCCCGCGCCCTCCGCCGCATGGCAGAGCACCGCGCATTGATTCCGCGTTTCCGTCAGAAAACGGGGAGCAATGGCACCATATCGGGGAGACTTTCGCGAAAAGCCCCGCGTTTTCCCTGCGGACGACGACCAAGTGTGGAGCAGCCTCCGCACCCCCGGGCAATCTCTTCGCTCTTTCGCCAAACTGAGCACAAAAAGAACCTCCTCCGCTGAGCATTGTAGCTCAACGAAGGAGGGGATTAATTGGATGTCGCGAAACATAAATATATTAGAATCATTCGTCGTTGTACTTATTCAATATATGATTATCACCACTTCTCCACCAAGAAGCGTTCTGGCGCATATATTTATATTCTTCACTCAGACGCTCATACTCTTCCTTTTGCTTTTGCAGCTCATTGTAGTAGTAAAGTCGCTGGTCTCCCACATCATTTAATTCCCTTTGCAGAGAATCTCTCTGCCCGACCACGATGTGGAAATACTTCTTTGTACTGCTCTGCATTGTATTTGTACTGCTCTGCATCGTGTTTTGCCGATTCTGCATCGCTGTCTGTATTATATAAGACAAAACCAAGAACACCACACGCCAAAACCAAGAAGACAAAAAAGGCGATAAACAACTCACTAGGTCCATCATCCTGACTCTTCAGTTTATTAATCTCCTTCTCTTTCTCCTTCACCCGCGCTTGCCATCCTTCTATCTCCGCCTTGTGCTTCGCAACGTGCTGCGTCCAGGCCCCCAAGCCCGGGATGCCCATCTGCTGACGCGTGACAAACACCCACGGAATCGTCATCGTCGCACCCAAAAACACCTCCGAGCTTTCATTGTATTCGAAATAACGGGCGGCATCCGCCTTCACCTCCAATTTGGGTGCCGACAAACGCGTGGAAACGGGGTGCTCTGCCGCCCAGAAAGACGACAAATCATTCAGCAGTTCCTGCACGGCGCTGTCTCCTGGGTCTATTCTCTCGGGATCCATCCGAAGATCGCCACCTTCGCCCAGGGTCAACAACCCGCGCGTGAAGAGTGCCGCGCTCACCGCCCGATCGAAAAACGAAAAGAGGGCACGGTGATCAGAAACAGCCACGCCGTTCAGCACCAGCCCCACACCGAAAGCCACATTCTGGCCGGAGAGACGCAGAATGTAGGTATAATTCATGATTTCGCCCTCTCGATGCGCGAGCAGTGCCGAAGGCGTTTGTGTACAACGCCGCACCGCGGCGAAATAGTTCCAACTCTTGTCCTTGGAAAAGGTATAGATTTTGTCGGCCTCGGCGCCGAACAAATAGAAAGTGGCATTGAGCATAAGTGAAACGGAGAAGAAGGTCAAAAAAAACACCTGCGGCCGTCTATGCCTGCGCAATCGTGCGGTCGGCATGCGCCGCGGCCGACGCAAACCGCTTGTCCGCCCGACAGCATCAGCACGGCAGCAGCCGAAAGCAGCACCGCGCGGTCGGGCTCAGCGGATGGAATCGTTTGCGGTGTGAAGCGAATAACGTGTTTGCGGTTGTCGATGGTGTAAGCCACCGTGCGGTTGAGCACCTCGTTGCCCAAAAGCAAGGGCGCCTGCTGGTGGAGTGAGACGGTGGCGACGACATTTTCGAAACGCAGTCCGTCGGCGAGCGTCACCTCGCGGAGCCGCACGAGCGCGTCCTCCACCACTTCGCCCGTGGCCACACGCGATTGCGTTTTCCCCAAGATGTCCTCTTGCGTCAACAGGCCTCTGGCATAGAGCAGTTGGGCGTGTTCCAACGAAAGCGACGTTCGGCTGCACCCGGTGTCGAAGATCATGTTCATCGGCTCGCCGTTGATTTCGACTCTCACGATCTTCACGCCCCCTTCCGTGCGGAAAGGCACCTCGACCGTTTCGGCTTCTTCGCCGTTCGTCCCGCCAAACTCCACACGGCCCACAGGGGCTGTAGGGGTACTGTCGGGCGTTTCGCTCACGGCAGCCGGCTCCGCAGAATCGACGGGCGTGGTGTCGAAATAGATGGGTTTCTTTTTCGGTGAGCACGCCGTCGACAACAGGAGCAGTGCGGCCCACGGGAGCACCACCGCGCACTTTCGCCACGAGATGCGGGCCGCGTCGGCGCAGGGCGCAGGGCGGTTTTCGGTTTGCCGACGAGGTTCGGCAGCCATATCGTTCATTTCACCGAGATTATTTTCGAGGTTTTTCGCCGTCCTCCCCACTTGCCGTTTTTTTCTCGGGCGCTGTGGACTGACTTCCGGCGGGCGACGTCTTTTTCTTCCCGTCGGCGGACGAGGAGGTGGCACTGTTTTCCTTATTCTTCGAAGGTTGGGACTGCTTCGCGGCAGATTTTTTGGCTTTGCCGCTCTCTTCTCGCTTGTTCGACTCCGTTTGCTGCTCAGATGTGTTGTCACCGTGCGAAGATTCCGAGGTGGGTCGGGTCTGTTCCGAGGTCGATGACTCCTACTTCGGGTAGTTCGCGTTATGATCGTCAAGCTGCGCGCCGCTGTCTTCTACGTTATTTCCGTTCCTTGTCGAGGTTGAGGGTGTTTTCTCTTTCCACCAACATAAACGTCCACTTTTATAACAGTATAAGCCGAGGGAAGCGAGGATCAAGACTGCACACACCATCCAGAACTTGCGAGAGCGCACTAGTTTCTGGAGCTGAGATTTAGGGGTAACGTCCGTACGGTGCCATCTTTCCTCCTCATCGTCGGGTGCATACGCTGTGGTCTGCGCCGACCGCACGGCACGTCGCGACGTCTTCTCGTGGAAACCGCGACGAGGTGTCTCGGGTCGGTTCAACGAATCGTTGATCAATTGCTTGATCTCTGCTTGAAAAGCAAGCAATTGCACCTGTGACTCGCTTGTCTTCAGCCGCTGCACTTCGTTTGCCATCTGCTCGTATGCTTCTTTCCGACGTGCATTTTCCGTTTTCAAGCGGTCAGTTTCGCCATTCAATCGATTGATTTCGCCATTCAAACGGTCGGTTTCTTCATTCAAGCGGTCGATTTCCCTTTTTTGCTCCTGGTTGCTCTTGTTCATCCGGTCCATTTCGTCGCGGCTCTCCGATTTGGCCAGCTCCACAGCCTGCTTCTGTTGAGCGGCGGCGGTGGCGAGCTGATTGTTCAGCTCGGCCATCTTCTGTTGGTCGGCATTGCGCGGCACATCGGGCGAGAGGCGCATGGTCATGCCCCTTTGCAACGCTCCTTTCACCACCTCGTAACGGGCAAAATCCTCCAAGTTGTAGACTTGAGATGCCGACTTTGCCTGCGGACAAGCGGGAATCTCGTGGAACAACTGTCGGATACGGGGCAAAGCCAGCCAATCGTTGAACTCCTTCACCATACTTTCCACCACACTCTTGCCTTGTGAATACTTCCTCACACGGTGCCGGTAGCCGTTCCCGGCACGTTCGAGCAGAGAGCCCAAGATTCGGGTACGAAACACTTCGTTCATGTGGTGAAACAGCAGGGCCATCTCGTCGCAACTCACATCCGTGCGCAGCGTGAAGCCAAAATAACTGCCCGCACGCCCCTCTGCATCGAACACATCGCGGCGTTTCAGATAATGATAGTAGACCAATTGCTGATTTCCCTCCTTGCGCGCTTCGATTTCGAAGAGCGTTTCGAGAGGGTTGTCCTGCTGCTTGTAGAAAGTCTTGATGTAGCTTTCGTCGGCTACGGGATCGGTGGAGAAAATGTCTTGACCGTAAGGCACACCGTGCACAATGATATTGAAACTTCATATCGTCTTTTCGTTATTCCTCAACCGCGGCAGCACTTGAGGATGGTTTTCCACAATTTGTGCGGGTATTCGTCGGGGCCGTCGCTGAACACCTGTCCCCCAGCGGCATCTCGGGTGTAACTTCCGGTTTGGAACGGCACAAACTCGCAGTTCCACTCTCGCCAGAAGCGGGTGATGGGATTCTCGTTGCGGAAGGGGGCGAAAATGCCGGGATAGAGTTGCGCCACCTCCTTGCGTGCCGGCGGCAAATGCACGCGGCCGCGACCGTAAACAAAGTTGGTGAGGTCGATTTTGTTGAACACAAAGATCACACTGTCGCGTGCGCCCATGTGCGTATGCTTGAGATGTGCAAGTCGATCAACGTACTCGTTGCGCAATTGCTCGCTCTGTCCGTCGGGTTCCACGATGACGCAGTAGATTTTCCGAATGTCGAGAGCCAGCATGTCGTTGAGAAACTTGGGATAACGTTCGCCTTGTGCCCCGTGATAGAAGTATCCTTCGCCGGGTGCTTCGAGGATTTGGCAGATGCGTCGGCCCTCTTTCGACACTTCGACGAGCATGAAACTCATGTTGTCCGTGGATCTTGCGGCATCGATGGAGTTGATCATGTCGTTAAAGCCATTGCACATATCTTTATAGTGGTGATCGTCTGACGGACGCAGGGAGCGCACGGGCGAAACTTGGTAGCCGTTGCGCTTGAGATAGCGGGTGAGTCGCACGAGCGTCATGGTTTTGCCACACGACGGGGGGCCGTAGAGCACGACGATGGGAGCTTCGCGGTCCTTGATGGTGATTTGTATGCGGTTGGGGTCGATTTTTTCTTCGGCGCTCAACCCTTCGACGTGGTCGAACACGCCGGTTCCTTCAGGCGCAGCGGGGGCAGGTGCCTGATCGAAGGCGGGAAGTTCCACCGGCTCGGGCGCAGCGGTGGGCGCTTCGGCCACAAGGGGATCGTCGACGGGGGCGGAGAGCGCAGGTTCGTCCGGTTTGTCCAAATCAATGGGGGCGGGCTGCAGGTCGTTGGACTGCAGGTCGTCGTTCTGGGGAAGCGAGGACACAGGATTGGGATTAAAAACAGGCATATTGAGAAGGGAAAAAGTGAAACGTTTAGTTATCGGAAGCTTTGAAAGCCATATCGAAGAAAATGAAGGCCGCGAGGTCCACCACCAGCGAGAGGAGGATCCAGAAGATGAAGCCGCGGCCGCTGAAAGCGCCGTGAAAGAAATCGACCCACACATCAACCACACTCAACAGACGCGAGATGCGCGTGAGCTGCTCGGGCGCGGTGTACAACTCCCGGTCGGCGGGCGAATTGAAGTTGACAAACGTCGCATAATTGCGCACCACACCGTGACCGGCCTTGAGTACCATGTCGGTTTGTCGGACAATCTCGTTGTCCAGTTCGTTGGCAGCCGCCATTTCCTCCAATTTGCCATTCATGATGTCGATATTTGATGGCTTGATCGGCTTCGGCCTTGAAATGCCTCTCCTGTGCCGATGAGAAGGTCTCGCGCAAACGGCTTTTGCGCACGTCCAACTGTTCGTAGACCAGCTTGCGATATTGCTGTTTGAGGGCAGAAATCTGTCGGGGCGACGCGTTTTTGTAAGACAGTTCGGGGATTTCCTTCACCTGCAGGATCGTGGCCAGGCGCGAAAGGATGGCTTTGGCGCGCGGCCCGAAGCCGGGATTGGCCAGATTGTCGATTTCGTTGTCGAGCGCCACGAGTTGGGTCTCCACCTCACGATCGAGCTGATCGGTCTTGTGCTTGATGTCGTCTTGGCTCTTGACATTGTCGCGCAACTGCAAGAGATAGCCGCGCGTGGTGGAGAGATCCTCACGAGCCACGTCGACTACCACCGCGCGATAGAAGAAGGTGTGGGTGTTGGTGGGGAAAGACAGGCACAACCAGGTGGCCAGCATCAGCAGGATGCCCCCCACCAGCCGCCAGCCGCGGTTTTCGAGATAGATCCGCTGATTGAAGCTATCGACAATGAGCTTCGAACCGACCGAGGCCAGGACAAAAAAGCCGATGGTCACGATCCAAACGAACACAACCGGCCAAGCAGGCAACAAAAGTGAGAGCGATTCGGCAGTGGCCCAGCAACTCACACCGGCAAAAACGAGAAAGAGCGCTGCGAAAACCCAACGCCACTGTTTGTTTTCTTCCATAATTTAGAATAGACGAGGCAAATTAGTATAAGAATAAGCGAATAAAAAGTCCGGCGAATATACATATTTTTCTACCCCCCCAAATCCGCAAACACTTATTCACCGAAATAGAAACAAAACCCCGCCGTTTTAACCTTCAGATAACAACGGAAAACCGACAACCACGCACGAAACGCCCCCACATCGACTGCTGCGCCGGCCATTCGCGCTCGGTTTTCCACCGATCGCCCCACTTCCTCCCCCATCTTGCCGAGCCACTGTGCGCCCCACGAAAAAAGGCGAGAGGCAGCCGGCGGCTTGCAACCGTTTACTCCCGCCGAACACAAATAGAAGCCGCACAAAGCAAAGCGTGCGCGAGAAAAAACGTAACTTTGCCCCAACTTACATTCATCCACCCGCAATCCATCCACACAAGATGAAACGCAAATTCCTCACTCTCTGCCTCGGTCTGGCCTTTGCCGCCGTGGCCTTCGCCCAACAAGGGCCGAAGTACGTGTTTTACTTCATCGGCGACGGCATGGGCGTGAACCAAGTGAACGCCACCGAGACCTATCTGGCCGCCGTCGAGGGCCGTCGCGGCATCAAGCCCCTCACCTTCCCGAGTTTCCCCAACGTTGCCCTCGTCAACACGCAGAGCGACAGCCACGGCATCACCGATTCGGCCGCCGGCGGCACGGCTTTGGCCACAGGTCGCAAGACCTACAACAACGCCATCGGCGTATTGCCCGACAGCATCACGCCCATCACCTCGATTGCCGTGTGGGCCAAAGACGCCGGCGCCGCAGTGGGCATCGCTACCAGCGTGAGCGTAGACCACGCCACCCCCGCTTGCTTCTACGCCCACCAGAAGCACCGCAAGATGTACGCCGAGATCGGTCGCGACCTGGTGAAATCGAACTTCGACTTCTTCGCCGGCAGCGATTTTCTCAAGCCCGCGCCCCTCACCTCCGGCGAAGCTGACCTCTACACCCAAGCCCGCAACGCCGGATTCACCATTGCCAACGGCAAAGAAGAGTTCAACAACACCTGGCGCAAGGCCAAACGCATGATCTACCTCCAGAGTCGCGAGGCCAATCACCGCGACAGCACTTCGCTGCCCTACGCGCTCGACCGCAAACCCGGCGACCTCACGCTGGCCGACATCACCCGCGGCGCCATAGACTTCCTGTTGAAGAAAAATCCCTCCAAGTTCTTCTGCATGATCGAGGGCGGCAAGATCGACTGGGCGTGCCACACGAACGACGCTGCGCCGATGGTGCACGAAGTGGTGGACACCGACGAAGCCGTGCGCGTGGCCTACGAGTTCTACAAGAAGCACCCGAAAGAAACCCTCATTCTCATCACCGCCGACCACGAGACGGGCGGTCTGGCGCTGGGCAACGGCGGCTACAACCTCGACCTCCGTCTGCTCGCCTCCCAGACCATGAGCAGCTACAACTACACGGCGCGCCTCAAATACCTGCGCCGCACGAAGGGCGACGCCTTCACCTGGGACCTGGTGCGCAAGGATCTGGAAGTGAACTTCGGTTTCGGCACGAAAGTGCAGCTCACGCGCGACGAAATCGAGTCGCTTCGCAAAGCCTACACCGACTTGGTGGAAGGACGCGACAAGGGTGCTGAGTCACTCTACGCCTCGGAGAGCGGTCTGTCGGCGCTGGCCAAGCGCATTCTGGCCCAACACGCCCACGTGGCCTGGACCACGGGCGGCCACACCGACGGCTACGTGCCCGTCTTCGCCATCGGCGCGGGCGCAGAGCGCTTCCACGGTCGCATTGACAACACCGAAATCCCCAAAATCGTGGCCCGTCTGGCCGGCTACAAGCTGCCTGCCGGACTTTAACGCCCGTTTTTCGCCCTTGGCTCTGTGGGCGCGTCACACGGCGCCCACAGGGTCTGAAAAAGTCCCCCGTTTTCCATCGGAAGCGGGGGATTTTTCGATCGCATCTCCCCGTTTTTCTCGAAAACCCGCGCCGTTTGCAGCCGCATCGGGCGGGCGGTGAGCAGCGAAACGCGGCATTTGGAAGAGCGAAATTTCAAGGATTCGTTTTTTCTGTGTACTTTTGCCCTAGCAACCAGCCCACCAACACTATGCTCATCATCGGAATCGCGGGCGGCACGGGGTCGGGCAAGACCACCGTCGTGCGCAAAATTGTGGAAAGTCTGCCGGCCAACGCCGTAGCCGTCATTCCTCAAGACTCATACTACAAACACCAATGGGATGTGCCCGAGGAACGTCGCAAACTCACGAACTTCGACCACCCCAACGCCTTCGACTGGCCGCTACTCACGCACCAAATCGAACAACTGCGCCACGGTGTGGCCATCGAACAGCCCACTTATTCCTACCTCACGTGCACGCGCTGCAAAGAAACCATCCACGTAGAGCCGCGCGACGTGATCATTGTGGAGGGAATCATGGCCCTCTACGATCGCGACCTACGCGAACAGATGGATCTCAAGATCTTTGTCGACACTTGTCCCGACGAACGGCTGCTCCGCGTCATCGAACGCGACATTGCCGAGCGAGGTCATCCGCTGGAAATGCTGATAGAAAAATATCGCAACGTGCTCAAACCCATGCACGACGAGTTTATCGAACCCTCCAAGCAACATGCCGACATCATCTTGCCCAACGGTGGCGACAACTCGCGCGCCATCACCATGATGCAGCAATACATTCGCTCAGCCTTCCGCCGCAATCAGTTGGCCGAAGCCTTCGGCGAATGATCTCTCCCGGCGCCGCCACCGGTTGCCCCCTCGAACAGACATGACGCAAAAGGAAAAATACCCGCTCCTCTCCCGCATCGACAGCCCGTCGGACCTGCGCAAACTGCGCCTTCGGCAGCTGCCGCAGCTCTGCCGCGAACTGCGTGCCGACATCCTCGACGAACTGTCGCAAAATCCCGGCCACCTGGCCTCCAGCCTCGGCACTGTCGAACTGACAGTGGCGCTGCACTACGTGTTTTCCACCCCCGACGATCGCATCGTGTGGGACGTGGGACACCAAGCCTACGGCCACAAAATTCTCACCGGGCGCCGCGACACGTTCCACACCAATCGCTGCTGGGGAGGCGTGCGGCCTTTTCCCTCGCCGGCCGAGAGCGAATATGACACCTTCGCGTGCGGCCACGCCTCCAACTCGATTTCGGCCGCGCTCGGCATGAGTGTGGCCGCCATGCAGCGCGGCGAGACCGACAAGCACGTGGTGGCCGTCATCGGCGATGGGGCCATGAGCGGCGGCCTGGCCTTCGAAGGGCTCAACAACGTGAGCGAGACGCCCAACAACCTGCTCATCATCCTCAACGACAACGACATGAGCATCTCCAACTCGGTCGGGGGGATGAAACGCTACCTGCTCAATCTCCACACCTCCTCGGCCTACAACGGTTTGCGCAATCGTTTGGCGCGCCGCCTGGAGAGCTGGGGTCTGCTGCCCCCCTCGCGCCGCAAACGCCTCATTCGTCTCAACAATGCCTTCAAGTCTTTTCTCTCGTCGGAGCAAAACATATTCGAAGGCCTCAACATTCGTTACTTCGGTCCCTACGACGGTCACGACGTGATCTCGCTCGTTCGGCTGCTTCGCGCCCTGCGCCCCATGACGGGTCCGCGTTTGCTGCACATCAAAACGGTGAAAGGCAAGGGCTACGACCGGGCCGAGAGCGACCCCGTGGTGTGGCACGCGCCGGGCAAGTTCGATTGTGAAGCGGGCGTGCGGCTTGTTGCCCCCCCTGCCGGCGACACCCCGCCGAAATTCCAAGATGTGTTCGGCGAAACCCTCGTGGAACTGGCGCGCGCCAACGATCGCATCGTGGGCGTCACGCCGGCCATGCTCACCGGTTGCAGCATGCACCTCATGCAACGCGCCTTTCCCGAACGCACCTTCGACGTGGGCATCGCCGAAGGCCACGCCGTCACCTTCTCGGCGGGGATGGCCAAGGAGGGGATGGTGCCTTTCTGCAACATCTACAGCGCTTTTGCCCAACGCGCCTACGACAACATCATCCACGACACGGCTTTGCTGCGTCTGCACGTGGTGTTCTGTCTCGACCGCGCGGGGCTGGTGGGCGAAGACGGCCCCACCCACCACGGTGCCTTCGACATTGCTGCCCTGCGCACGGTGCCCAATCTCACCCTCTCCTCACCAATGGACGAATGCGAGCTGCGGCGCCTCATGTACACGGCTCAATTGCCCGAAAGCGGCCCCTTCGTGATTCGCTACCCCCGCGGTGCCGGTTCGCGCACCGACTGGCGGTGTCCGCTCGAAGCCGTCGAAATCGGTCGCGGCCGCCTCTTGCGGCGCGGCGACGGCTCACTGGCCGTGCTCACCTTCGGCCCCTTGGGCGCAGAAGTGGCCACGCTCCTCGAGCGGTTGGCCGCCGAACATCCCGCCGCACCGGGTGCACTCGACTTCGAGGGCGGCGCACCGGCCGAGGGGCGCATCACGCACGTCGATCTGCGCTTTGCCAAGCCGCTCGACGAGACACTCATTATAAATATAGCGCGCCGCCACCGCCACCTCATCGTGATCGAAGACGGCGCCCGCGAAGGCGGCATCGGTTCGGCCGTGCTCGAACTGCTCTCCGACCACAATATCACCGTGCCGCTCCGGCGCTTCGGACTGCCCGACCGCTTCATTGAGCACGGCAGCGTGGCTTTGCAGCGCGCCGACTGCGGCATGGACAGCGAAAGTTTCGCCCGCGCCTTCGTCGAGACCCTCACCTCGCCCGACGGCCCGCACCACTGACGCCGTCGCTCACTCCCCAACCTTTTCCGCACGCGCCCCGACGCCCCCCGGTTTGCTAGCCGCCCGGCGTCGCCGCCCGCGCACCACCGGCGCTCCGCGCCCCATTTTCACCCCATTTTTTCCCATGCGCATCGTAATAGCCGGCGCCGGCGAGATCGGCAGCCACTTAGCCAAACTCCTTTTCAAGGACGGACACGACGTAACCCTCATCGACGAACAGCAACAACGCCTCAACAGCGTTTCCTCGTGCGTCGATATCCTCACACTCTGCGGCTCGCCCGGTTCGATCACCCAACTTCAGGAAGCCAACGTCAAAGGCGCCGACCTCTTCATCGGCGTCACGCCCGACGAGAGCCGCAACATCACTTGCTGCATGCTGGCCAAGAAGCTCGGAGCCCGCAAGTGCGTGGCGCGCGTCGACAACGCCGAGTACACCGCCCGCGACTATGAGGATTTTTTTCACACCGTCGGCATCGATAGTGTGATCTATCCAGAGATGCTCGCCGCCGCCGAAATCAATCACCTCATCGTTCGGCCTTGGGCTCGCCAGTGGTGGGAGGTACAGGACGGGAAACTCCTGCTTTTCGCCGTGAAAGTGCGTCGCGGCGTCGACATTCTCAACCGCCCCCTGGCCGAAATCGCTTCGCCCTCCGACCCGTTCCACATCACCGCGGTGAAACGCGGTGGCGCCACCCTCATTCCGCACGGAAACGACTGTTTGGAAGAGGACGACCTGGTGTTTGTCATGACCACCCCCTCGCATGTCAACTTCGTTCGCGAACTGCTTGGCAAAGCCCACGGGCCCGAGACCCACTGTGTGTTCTATATGGGAGCGGCCGACACGGTGATTCACAGCGTCAACACGCTGCCGAGCCACATCAAGGCGAAAGTTTTCGAGCGCGACCCGTCAAAGTTCGACGCCATCTCCGCCGCCATCACCAATCCGAAGTTCCTTTTGCTCAACGGCGACGGGCGCGACATTCGCGCGCTACAGGATGAAAACGTGAGCCACGCCGAAGTTTTCGTCGCCGCCAGCCAAAATTCGGAGACCAACATCCTCTCTTGCCTCGCCGCCCGCCGCATGGGCGTGCTGAAAACCATTGCCATGGTCGAAAACACGGACTATATCGCCATGGCCGAGCAGTTGGACATCGGTTCCATCATCAACAAAAAAGCATTTGCCGCCGCACACATTTACAGAATGCTCTTGAAAGCCGACGTGGAAAGCATCAAGAGTTTCGATGTGGCCAATGCCGACGTGATAGAATACAAGGTGCACGAGAATACGCGCATCACTCGCAAGCCGGTCGCCAAGCTCAACCTCCCGCCCAGCGTGAACATCGGCGGATATGTGCGCGACGGCGTGGGCTACATGGCCAACGGCGACACGACCTTCCGCACCGGCGACGTAGTAGTGCTCTTCTGTTTGAAAAATGAATTCCGCCGTCTCGAGAAATACTTCAATTGAATGCTCAATCTCCGCATCGTAGCCCGCGCCCTCTCGGGCCTCATCCTCCTCGAAGCCGTGCTCATGGGCCTTTGCTACGCCCTAAGTTTCTATTACGGCGAATCAGCCCACCGCACCTGGCTCATTCCAATTGGTGCCTGCCTCGTGGCGAGTCTTGTGCTCAGCCTTTTGAGCCGGAAGGCCAATCCTGAATTCGGCCGTCGCGACGGCTACCTTGTCGTCTTCTCGACTTGGATCGTTTATTGCCTATTCGGCATGCTCCCCTTCCTCACCGGTGGCGTGACCGACCGCGTGGCCGCGGCCTTCTTCGAGGCCATGTCCGGTTTCACCACCACCGGCGCCACCGCCCTCGATCACATCGACGGCCTCCCCCACTCCATTCTCTTCTGGCGCAGCCTAACGCACTGGGTTGGCGGCATGGGCATCATCTTTTTCACCCTGGCTCTGCTTCCCGCCCTCGGGGTAGGCGAGCAGCAACTCTTTTCTGCCGAATCCACCGGGCTGAAATTGGGCAAACTTCACCCGCGTGTCTCCACCACCACCCACTGGTTGTGGAGCACTACCTGCTGGTCACCGTGGCTTGTGCCCTGACCTACTATCTCTGCGGGATGAATCTCTTCGACGCCGTGAACTATTCGTTCGCCACCCTCGCAACCGGTGGCTTCGGCACCCACGGCGACAGCATCGCCTACTTCCATTCTCCGCTCATAGAGTACGCTTCTGTGGTGTTTATGATGCTCAGTTCTATCAACTTCACCCTACTCTATCTCCTCGTCTTCAAGCGTCGCTGGCGTCAAACCCTGCGCGACGAAGAACTCCGCCTCTACCTTTTTCTCGTATTCCTGGCCGTCGGGATCATCACGCTCAGCAAATGGCTCGAAGCCGGTGACCTGAGCGAACACGGCTTCCGCGAATCGCTCTTCAACGTCGTGTCATTGATGAGTACCACCGGTTTCACCACCGAAAACTTCCTCGTCTGGCCCCACCTCACGTGGATCATCCTCCTCATCATGTGCGTCATCGGCTCGTGTGCGGGCAGTACGGCCGGCGGCATCAAGGTGGTGCGCGTGCTCACGGCCGTAAAAATCATCCGCAACGAGTTTCGCCGCATTCTCCACCCGCGCGCCGTCCTCACCCTGCGCATCAATCAAGACAACCTCGGGCCCGAGGTCGTACAATCCATCTTTGCCTACACCTGTTTCTTCATTCTGCTCCTCACCATCGGGGTGAGTACGCTCATCATCATGGGGCTTCCCATGTTCGACGCCCTGGGGTTGAGCATCTCGGCCTACTCCAACGTCGGCCCGGGCCTGGGCTATGAGATTGGGCCTCTCGACTCCTGGAGTGTACTCCCCGACGGCGGGCTCTACATCAGCTCGTTTCTCATGATTGCCGGGCGCTTGGGAAATCTTCGCCTTCATCATTCCCTTCGTTCCCTCCTTCTGGCGCGAATACTAATCCCCCTATCACCCAACACATGCTACACACTCTCATCGTCAGCGGCCACACCGACCTCCACAACTCGGTGGCCAACCGCCGCATTCTCGACACCCTCGAGCGCGAACTCCCCGGTGCCGAAGTGCTCCGTCTCGATGCGCTCTACACCAACAAGCCCATCGACGTCCCGACAGAGCAAGATCGTTTGCGTCGCGCCGACGTGATCGTCTTCCAGTTCCCCCCTCTTCTGGTTCAACATCCCCTCGCTCCTGCAGCGTTGGATGGAAGAAGTGTGGCTCCACGGCTTCTCGCACGGCACAAACGGCCATGCCCTGAAGGGTAAAAAGCTGCTGCTCTCACTCACCACGGGTGCGCCCGCCGAAACCTACAGCCCACAAGGCGCCGACGCCCCCGATTTCAGCGCCATGATGCAAAACCTTTGCACCGCCGCCCGCTTCACCGGTCTGGAATTCGCCGGCATCGAAAGCACCTGCGGCGTGTCCTACGCCCTGCGCACCGATCCCGCCCAACTGGCCGCCATCGAAGCCAAGGCCGACGCGCACGCACAGCGCCTCATCGCCCGCCTCCAATCGCTCTGACCCCACCGGCGCCTCACTTGCCCGGCCGGCCGTCACGCCCCGGGCAAGCCCTCGGCACCCTCCCCCACCTTTGCTCATCACCTCTCCACCTCCTACATCTTTTCTCCACACATGAAACGCCTCCTCACCCTCCTTGTTCTCCTCGCCACGCTCAGTTTCACCAAGAGCCACGCCCAGTTCGACGCCGGCACGGGCTATCTCGCCGCCGGACTCTCGAACTTCAACCTCAACTACACCGACAAAGGCGGCATCCGCGCAGGAATCAACATCGACGGCGGCTACTTCCTGGCCGACTGCCTCATGGCGCGCGCCAGCTTCGGCTACAATCACTACAGCAAACACGACGATGCCGTCACCCTCGGCGCCGGTTTGCGCTACTACATCATCCAAAACGGGCTCTCCATCGGCACCGGTGCCGAATTCTCGCACCATGCGCCCAACATCAACAACCTTCACATCCCCCTCGAACTGGGCTACACCTTCTATCTCAACCACTATGTGGCCATCGAACCCCAGGTGTTCTACAAAGTCTCGGTCAACGATTTCACCGGCGGGAGTGAAGTAGGCATGCGCCTCGGCCTGGGCTACTACTTCTAAGCCCCTCCGCCCCGCGCGTGCCCCGTTCGCAACCACCACCTCCCCCGTTTTCGCATCTCCACTCCATGCAAATCTCCGAACTGGGCGAATTTCGGCTCATCGACCGCATCGCCTCCGCCCTCCCTCCCCTCCACGCTCACACCCTCCGCGGCATCGGCGACGACTGTGCCGTGCTCCGCCCCGAAGCCGGCGAAGTGCTCCTCTCCACCACCGACCTGCTCATGGAAGGCATCCACTTCGACCTCGTCTACTCGCCCTTGCGCCACCTGGGCTACAAGGCCGCGGTGGTCAACCTCTCCGATCTCTACGCCATGAACGCCACCCCGCGCCAATTGCTCGCCGGCGTGGCGCTCTCCAAGCGCTTTGCCGTCGAAGACGTCGACGAACTCTACGCCGGCATCCGTTTGGCGTGCCAACAGCACGAAGTCGATCTCGCAGGGGGCGACACCAGCGCCTCGCTCACGGGCCTCACCCTCAGCCTCACCGCACTGGGCACCGCACTACCCGACGACATCTGCGGCCGCGACGGCGCACAGGACACCGACCTGATTTGTGTGAGCGGAAACCTCGGCGCTGCCTATCTCGGACTCTGCCTGCTCGAGCGCGAAAAGGGCATCTACCTCTCGCAACTCCGCGCCGCCAAAAGCGAAGCCGCACGCCGCGCCCTGAACTTCGCCCCCGACTTCTCCGGGCGCGAATACCTGCTCGAGCGGTTCCTCAAACCCGAGGCGCGCCGCGACATTATTCTCGCCCTACGCGCTGCCGGCATCCGTCCCACCGCCATGATCGATGTGAGCGACGGACTGAGCAGCGAACTGCTCCACATCTGTCAGCGCTCGGGCGTGGGCTGCCGCATCTACGAGGACCGTTTGCCCATCGACTACCAGACGGCTGTGGCGGCCGAAGAGCTGAATCTCAACGTAAGCACCTGCGCGCTCAACGGCGGCGAGGACTACGAACTGCTTTTCACCGTGCCGCTCTCCGCCCACGAGCAGGTAGAAGCGCTCGACGACGTGAAAATCATCGGCCACATCACGCGTTCGGAGCTCGGCGCCCAATTGGTCACCCGCGACGGCAACGAATTCGCCCTCCGCGCCCAAGGTTGGGACGGCGTGAGCGACGAGCGAGCGCCGGAAAGCGCCGACGACCGCGGCGAAGCCTGACCCTTCGCGCTCCCTTCGCCCCTCCCCCGCAGAAAAGATGCGGTGTTTCGGCACAAAGCCCCCCGTTTTCACCGGAAAACGCCCGGTTTTTGTTCCTCGGCTCCGCATTTTTTCTGCACCTCGCGGGTGCGCCCTTCGCACCGCCCGCTTTTGCGCCGCAACGTCCCCCCGACGGCGTCGCCTTCACACCGACCGAAAACGAGAGAAATGCACGTCGGTGTGCTTTATTCAAAAAATAATTAGAGAAATGTTTGGCCGCTCCCGGCCTAATGCATAAATTTGCCATAACACCACGGTGCGAATCCGCCGCCCGACGGGCCGTTTTCGCACACAGTGGGAATTCAGTCCACCACTTCTGAAAGAGAGACGTTATGAAGCAGATGATAATCCAGAACCCGTGGTCTCCTGATTTGGTTTCGCACACCTTTCGCGAAGCCTTCACCCCCGAACAGCGCGCGCGGCTCCTCGCTGCACAGCGCGAATACATCCTCCCGAAAGATGAAATCATCTATCGACAGGACGATGCGCCCCGCTACCTCTACTATGTGATGGAGGGCACCGTGCGGATCTACCGCGAAGGGCGCACCGAACGTGCACTAACCCTTCGATTCATCGGGCCGGGCGAAATATTTGGCTACCGTGCTGCGCTGGCCGACGAGCATTATGCGGCGAATGCCGCCACCCACTGCTCGACAACGCTCTTGGCCTATCCGATTTCGCTGGTGCGTCGGCTACTCGACGAGTCGCCGCGACTCATGCGCCTGATCTTGCAACAGCTGGCGCGCGAACTCGGCACGGCCGATCGCCGACTCGTCACCCTCACCCAGGGCATGCTGCGCGAACGCATGGCCGAGACGCTCCTCTACCTCCATTCGACCTATGCCAATCCCACCAACCACCACGCGATTGGGCTCGCACTTACGCGCCGAGAACTGGCCGAACTCTCGAACATGAGCACCTCTAATGCCATCCGCACCCTCAAAGCGTTCGAACAGGAGGGAGCCATCTCCTTCGCCTCGCGCACGGTGCGCATTCTCGACGAGGACAAACTCCGCGCCCTCGCACAACTCGGCTGACGGCACCCCGCAGCCTGCACACACAGCCCCGCTTCACACCGCGGTTCTCCCCGGTGCCTGCCCTACTTGTGCCGACGTCGTGCGGCTGCACCCAACAAAAATCCCGCTCCCCTCAGTTGAGGGAAGCGGGATTTCGCATTGAGGTGAGGTGACGCGCCGAGGGCAGGAACTCGGCACGGGGCAGTCGTTTCGCGGTGCGCCTCGGCTCTTCGCCGCTCGGGGGCCGAGCGCGGCCCATCGGGAGCGGGCGGCTGTCCACGGGCGATCTATTTGTGCATGTCGAAGCTCGGCACGTGACGCATCTGGCCCAAAATCCAACGCTCGCGGCTGCGCATGTAAGGGCCGGGCGTTTTGCTGCTGAAACGCAGCGGGGCGGGCAGGGTCGCGGCGATGAGCGCACAGTTGCGGCGCGTGAGTTGCTGCGGCTCGCACCCGAAATTCCGACGGGCCACGGCTTTCACGCCGTAGATGCCGTCGCCCATCTCGATGCTGTTGAGATAGACTTCCATGATGCGCTGCTTCGACCAGAAAAGTTCGATGAGCACGGTGAAATAGGCCTCAAAACCTTTGCGCACCCACGAGCTGTTGGGCCAGAGAAACACGTTTTTGGCCGTTTGCTGGGAGATGGTGCTGCCGCCCACGCGGCGACCGCCCTCCATGCGCTGCACCAACGCGTTGCCGATGGCTTGGGTGTCGAAACCGTTGTGGACATAAAATTTCTGGTCCTCGGAGGCGATGACAGCCACGGGGAGCGAGGGAGGCATTTCGTCGAGCGACACCCAACTATGGTGCAGGCGCATGTGCTCGCCCCGACTCCATTGCTGCGCACAGCGGATGAGCATGAGCGGAGTCACGTAGACCGGCACCCAACGCAGCACGATAACCGACAGAATGCTCGACACCAAAAAGATGCCCAGCGCCCAACGACAGAAACGAAAGAACTTTTTCACGGCTTAATCGGAACAAAAAAAGCCGTGTCGCCCGACAAACGGACGACGCGACTCAATGAGGGTTGTCAAACTTCAGAAGGGGAGATCGTCATCTCCGCCGTCGGCAGCCTGCGGCTGGGGTTGGGGCACACCGGCTGCGGGAGCTTGGCCATATTGTGCGGCGCCGGCCGCGGGCATCGTCACGCCGGGAGCGGCGGCTTGGGGGGCGACGGGAGCGGCACCGGGCACACCGGGCGCTTGTGCGGGCATCACGCGCCAAGCACGGATACTGTTGAACCAACGGCCCTGGTATTCGCGGGCGTCAATGTCGAAGCTCACGGTCAATTCCTGGCCGGCTTTGATGTTGAACTGCTGGATTTTGTCGTCGCCAAACACGTCGAAGACCATGCGGCGGGGATATTGGTCGTGCGTCTCGAGCACATACGACTGCGAAGCCCAAGAATTGCCTGTGCGCGCGGACGTGCCGGAACGGCGCTCGAGTTCGAAATGATTTTACCGGTAATTTCCATAGGTTACTTTGAATATTCAGATTGCGAAATTACGCTTTTGAGGCGAAAAGGGCAAACAAAACGCGGCCTTTGTCGCCGTCGGCGTGTGAGAAGTGGACGATATGCCACCGGGGCGCGCCACTTCAATCGCCCAACAGGGTGGCGCGCTCGGGCAGATCGTAGTAGATTTCCTCATTGTTGCGCCAAGCGCGATCCACCACGAGGTATCCGCGCTCCATGCGGGGGTCGAGGAGTCGGCGGCCGTTGAGAAAAACATCGTCGGCCGCAACACCCGCCGGCAAACGCAGGTGAAGGCGCAGCCGGCTCCCGTCGGCGGGGAAACCGGCGAGACGATATTTCACGCGGCCCGTTTCGTAAATCTGATCTACGGTGCAATGCAGCGCGGGGGTGGAGACATTGATCATGCAATCGACGGGCAGGTTCACATAGAGGTCGGTGCCTTCGGCCGCAGCCACCCAGCCGAGCGAATTGAGCAGGGCTTGCGCGGCGGCGCGATCGGTGGGTGCGGCAGAAAGGAGGCTGTCGCGGCGCAGGCGCACGCTGTCGAGCGCGGCGGCCACGCGGGCATCGCCCGTCACCAAGAAGAGGCGCGCGAGCGTGTCGGCCGAACAGCGCGCGAGATCGGGCTGCCGCTTGGCCAAACGGCGGAAGGCGCGCGCCGAATGGGCGGTGAGAGTGTCGGCCTGCGGGGCCAAATAGGGCGAAACCCGCAGGATGCGTTGCACAGCGTTGGCGGGCGTGGGATCGACCACGAGGATTGCGCCCGCCGGCAGGAAGGTGAGGGGGGCGGCGCAGGGGGCTGTCGACCGATGCGCCCGCGGGCACGAACACGGCAGCGAGGAGAACGAGTGCGCTCATTGCCGCGACATTGCGCAATCGCGCGGAACCGATGGCCGAAGAACGGGAGTCGAAGGCCGAAAGCGGGGAATCAATGGACGAATGTGCGAAGTCGACTGCCAAATGACGGGCGCTCTCGACCGAAAAGGGCCCACGGCGAGACGTCCACACGGCACGCACCGCCGCGCACGCGGACGAAACAAGGCGGCACATCAGGCTTTCCGGAATTTCAGACACGCCCAGTCTTCGCGACTGCGCTCGTCTACGAACACCAATCCCAGGGCTTCGGCCCGCTCGCGGAGGGCGGGCACGTCGGCCGTGTAGAATCCGCTCATATAGAGGTGGGCACCGTGACGCATTGCGGCGACATAGCGCGGAAGGTCGGCCAGAAGAATGTTGCGGTTGATATTGGCGATCACCAAATCGAAGCTTTCCGCGCGATAGTCGAGGGCGGTGGCGTCGCCGTGCACCACTTCGATCTCGCCCACGGGGTTGAGTGCCAGATTATCACGCGTGTTACGCACACACCACTCGTCAAAATCGACGGCCACGCAGTGTTTCGCCCCGCGCAGGGAGGCTAAGATCGCCAAGATGCCCGTTCCGCAACCCATGTCGAGGACTTCGAGCCCGCGCACCTCGTCGTCGAGCAAACGCTCCAGCATTTGTGCCGTGGTTTGGTGGTGCCCCGTGCCGAAAGACATCTGCGGATTGATCTTAATGGCGTAGGGTGCGGCGGGAACCTCGGTGTGGAAGGTGGAAGACACCACGCAGCGCGGATTTTCGGGCGTGCCGATGAGCAGCGGTTGGAAGTAATTTTTCTCCCACTCCTCATTCCAGTTTTTGTCCTCCACCTCTTCGCGCACATAGTCGATACGCACGTCGGGCAGGGGGGAAGTCGGCCAGCACAGCGCGCAACTCCGCTTCGTCAAATCGGGCGGCGGGAATGTAAGCTTGGAAGGAATCGGTGTCGGCCTTGTCGGCAAACACGGCGCTCTCGGGGAAGTTGTCTCGGAAAGCCACGCGCGGCAAGTCTAACTCGTCGGTATGTACAAAACTATCGAAGCCGGCGCCGGCCAAAGCGTCGGCCAACAGATCGTAAGCGGCCTCGGAAGCCGGCGTAAGCGTGAAGGTGAAACAGAGATATTGCATGAAGATGGAGAAATTACGGAACTAAGACTAAGAAAGAAGCGATCGGGGAAAGGAGAGAACAGCGGTGAGCCGGCGCTCAGAAACTGCGCGGGAATGCGCAAGACAGGCGCGTCGCCGCGCGAAAGGCGGGGGCATCAGACACCGCCCACGCGCAATCGCCACTCGGACGGGTAGAGATTGTTGGCCCGCGAGCCGAGATTGTTGAGCCAACCGAGGGGAAGCCCATCGAAGGTGGCGAGCACATAGCCACGAGGGGCGTCGGGCGGCAGCACCAGGGCTTCGCGGCGCAGAAAGGCGCGAGCTTCGGCCGACGAGAGGGCCACCGTGGGGAAGGCCGCGGGCGACAAGGCGGTGGAAAGCGCCAACGCCGCGTGCGGAATGAGCTTCGGGCCCTTGCGTTCGGCCACGGTGATGCCCGAAACCAGGAGGCGCGCCGTGGCGGCCAGGCGTTCGACGAAATCGGCATGGGGGCGCGCCACGGCATGCCACCGCCCGTCGGGCTGCAAACGCAGGTCGAAATCGTCGGCCGCGCGGAGCCACGTGCGCAATTCGCGGGGCGGCGCCTCGACAGCTGAGGCCTTGCGCCGCTTGTCGCGAGCCGGACGGCGCGAAGCGGCCGCCGTCGGCGGTTCGACGGGCGAGGTGCTCGAAGTCTTGCGCAGCAGCGCCAGAAACAAGCCCTCGCCGGCAGTGCGGTGGGGGAAGAAATGATAGACCGCCAGGCCGCGGCCGGTGGTGTCGCCGGCAATCGGCCAATCGGGGGGCAGCGGGATGGGAATCAGCTCAGCTCCCAGCTCATCGCAGGCATATTGCACCACGTCCTCGTTCTCTTCGCGGTTGAAAGTGCAGGTGCTGTAGACGAGATACCCCCCCGGGCGGAGCGCCGGCCACACATCGCGCAGGATTTCGCGCTGCCGCTCAGCGCAACGCGCCACCGCTTCGGGCGACCACTCCTCGCGCGCCTGCAAGTCTTTGCGAAACATGCCCTCGCCCGAGCAGGGAACGTCGGTCGCCACGAGGTCGAAGGCCGAAACCAGGCGGCCGAAATCCGCAGGATAGGCGTTGGCCACAACGGTGTTGGGGTGTCCCCACTTCGTGAGGTTTTCGGCGAGGATATTGGCGCGGGATTTCACGGGTTCGTTGGCCACGAGCAGCGCGTCGTCGGGCAGGAGCGTGCGCCAGAGGGTGCTTTTGCCGCCGGGAGCGGCGCAGAGATCGAGCACGCGGCGCGGCGATTCGTCGGGGAAAGCCGCCGCGTAGGCCGCGGCCACGAACATCGAGGCGGCTTCCTGCACATAGTAGGCGCCGGCATGCCAACGCGGATCGAGGGCAAAGGCGGGGCGCGCCGAAAGGTAGCGGCCGTAGGCACACCACGGGACGGGCATGGCGACAAGGGGCGCAGGCGTGGCCGTCGCCTCCGCCGCGGGCGCCCCCCCCTCGGGCGAAACCGTCGGCACGGTGGGCGATGTGGGCGAGACACCGGTCGGCGCGGCGAAGAAACGCAGCTCCTCGTCGGCATACTTGGCGGGGTTGCGGCGCACACTCACGGGAGTGTCGCCTTCGGTGAGGGCCAAGCAAAGCGCGCTCGCCTCGGCGGGACCGAGGAGAGCGCGAAGGCGGGTGACAAAAGCTTCGGGAAGCATCATGTGCTGTGGGGGGAGATCAACGACGAATGTCCATCTCGTTGATGAGATAGTGGGATCCGCCGTAAGTATCGATGACAAAAAGGATGTAACGTATGTCGGCGTTGATGCAACGCTGGAGTTGCGGATTGTAGCGCAGGTCGGAAGACAGGCTTTCGATGTTGCCGTCGAAGGCCAGCCCGATGAGTTCGCCGCGCGCATTGAGGACTGCGCTGCCCGAGTTGCCGCCGGTGATGTCGTTGTTGGTGAGGAAGCAGGTGGGCAACTCGCCGTTGGCGTCGGCATAGGGGCCGTAGTTTTTGGCGAGGTAGTGCTGTCGGAGTTTTTCGTCCACCACGTAGTCGGGATCGGCGGGGTTCTCTTTCTCGAACATGCCTTTCAAGCTGGTGTGCCAATCATATTGCACAGCATCGCGGGGCGAATAGCCGCGCACGCTGCCGTAAGTCATGCGCAGTGTGGAGTTGGCGTCGGGCGCCTTCGTCCAACCATACATTTCGCAGAGGCCGCGCACATAGATTTGGTTGAGTTCGGCGAGTTTGCGCTCATAGCGGTCGAGCGCGGGGCGATAAACTTCATTGATCAAGCGGTCGAATAGCGACCAATGGCTGATGACGGGATCTTCGGTGAGGGTCTCGAAATAGTCAGTGGCCATGTACGTCTCAATTTCGGCCGTGTCGCGGAAATCCGTCGTGCTGTAGAGTGAATCGAAATAGGCATTCATGTCCTCGCGCACGAAGTCGGGCTGCGCTTTGAGGCGGTGGTGCTTGGCCCAATAGGGAGCCAGGAGTTTCATCTTGCGCAGGTCGTAGTCGAAATCGGTGGTCAGTGCCACGCGATACGCAGACCGCATGAAATCGTCGTAGAGTTTTTCTCCTCAGCGCCGGCCTTGATTTGCTTTTTGCCTCGGTCGAGTCGCTGCCAGTTGCGTTGAACACGCGGGGCGAAGCGATGAATGAAGCCCCAGAGGGCGTTCACATTGGGGTGAAAGTCTTGCGCGCCGTAGGTGAAGCGGAGGAGGTTGTAGTCGTGGAGCGTGTCGCGCACGGCGGCCACGAGCGAATCGATGCGCTCGATGATGTTTCGGTATTCCGGCCGGCCACTGCGCGCGGCAAATTCGCGGAAAGCGGCTTCTTCGCGCGCCTTGATGTCGAGCAGGCGGGTGGAAGCGACGCTGGCGTTCATGCCGCCGAAGTTTTTCACCATGTTGCCCAATTGCATGTAGCTGCCGGCGTATTTGAGCGAGGCGGCTTTGTCGCTATCCATGAGCGACTTCATGAAGCGGAGTTCGGCTTCTCCGGCGAGGTTGATGGGCTCATTGATGCTCTCGCAGCGCAGGCGCACCTGCGAGGCGGTGAGGAAACGGCTGGTGCGGCCGGGGAAGCCCATGATCATGGTGTAATCGCCGTGTTCGACGCCGCGCAGACTGATGGGCAACCACTTGTCGCGGTGCAAAGGCACGTTGGTTTTGGCATAGCGCGCGGGGCGTCCCTTGGCATCGGCGTAGATGCGGAACACCGCAAAGTCGGCATTGTGGCGCGGCCACATCCAATTGTCTTGGTTGAAGCCGAATTGGGCGATCTGCTGGGGCGGGTTCACCACCAGACGGACGTCGTCGTAGCGCTGTTCGACGAAGAGGAAATAGCGATTGCCGCCGAAGAAGGGGACAATGCGCGCACTCACGCCGGGCGCCTTGGCGTAGGGGCCGGACTTGAGCAGCGTTTCGGCCAACGCACCGAGCACGGCGGTCGATTGGCGCTTGTACTGGTCGTATTTCTTTTGGCGCGCGAGGGCTTCGACGCGGGCGGTGACATCGTCGATGCGCACCACGAAGGTGAAGGTGAGGCCGGGCACGGGCAACTCCTCGGCGCGGCTCTTGGCGAAGAAGCCGTTTTGGAGATAATTGTGCTTGAGGTCGCTCATGGCCTGCACAAAGGAGAAGCCGCAGTGGTTGTTGGTGAAGATGAGTCCGTCGGGGCTGACGACTTCGCCGGTGCATCCGCCGCCGAAACGGCCGACGACATCGCGGAGCGAGGGGCGGTTGTCACTGTAGAGGGCTTCGGGGGCAAGCTGCAATCCGGCTTTGCGGAGAGAGTCGGCGAGGTGCTGCTCTTGCATGAGTTTGAGCAACCACATGCCCTCGTCGGCACGGGCTACCGTGAGCGAAAAGAGGGCGAGGAAGGCTAGAACTATTCTACGCATGGGGAGGAAGAAAAGGAAGTGGAGAATGAGATGAAAAAAATGGGGAGAAAATGCGCGAGAGTGCGGGGCTTTGGGCCGAAAACGGGGGACTTTGCACTGCGCCCGGGGGCGTTTCCGCCCGACGAAGGCAGGAGGAGGCGGCGCTGCGGGACTGAATGACAGCTCACGGCGGGAGACGGCAAGATGCGTTGCGGGGCGAGGGCGTTTCTCCTGCGGGCAGACGGACGGAAGCGCGGAGGGTGAGGGTCGAATCAGTGAATGGTGACCATCGTGGCGCCGAATCCGTACTCGCGGAAGGAGGCATCTTGGTGGGTGCAGCGGGGATAGTGGCGCTTGAGGTCCTTGAGCAGGGCGGCACGCAGCACGCCTTCGCCCTTGCCGTGGATGAACACGATGCGACGGCCGTGCTCTTTGGTGTGGGCGCGCATGGTGTCGTGGAAGACGCGGAGCTGGCACATGAGGATGTCCGACGAGGTGAGGCCGGCAATGGAGTCGAGAACGGATTCGGCGTGGAGATCGACTTCGACAATGGCATTGCGGTCGAGCGTCGCGGCACCAGGCACGGCGGCTCGGGCGGCGGCACCGGCATGGTCGCCCTTGCGCGCGGGACGGTCGGGGTGCGCGGCGATTTCGGGGGTGACGAGGGCCTCTTCGATGGCTTCGGCGCTCACGGCGACGGACTTGGCGGGACGGTCGTTCTCCACAAGGCAGCGCACGAGGGCGGGTTCGTCGAAGAAATCGGAGTCGCCGAAGGTGTGGAGTTTGTAGAATTTCGTACCGTCGACGCGCAGCGTGACGTTGAGGGGGAGTTTGAGCGCAAAGGGCTTGTCTTCCTTATAAGAGATGAGTTGAAAGGTGAGGCGCTCGAGGTCGGGGAGATCGTTGTGGGTGAGTTTGGCGAGAAAGACCTTGCGATTGGGCTCGACCAAGCCTTCGCGCCACAGCCGATAGTCGGTGCCGTGTTGCGTGAGGGCGATGTAGCGGACGAAGAGATTGGAGTCGTTGACGAAATAGGCCTCAAACTCGGTGACACTCAGTTGGCGGGTGTCAGCGGGCACGAAGGCGAGGTGGAGATTGAGGTGGTCGGCGCCTTTTCGCTCGAGGGGACGGGGGCGGAAGGTGATTTCGCGATCGGCGGGATCGGCGTTTTCGTCGGCAAGGGCGTAGGTTTCGTCGACTTCGTCGCCTTCGTCTTCACCATCGTGGGCGGCGAGGGCGGCTTTGACGCTGGTGTGGGTTTCGCCGGCGCTGACTTTTGCGCGACTTTTGCGCTCGGCGGCGTCATAGGGGTTGATTTCCTTGCTCTTGCGGCCGGGGGCGGGTTTGCGCTCGAGGTTGTAGGCGTCGGTGTCTACCACAACGATTTCGTGGCGGAGGGTGGGCACTTCAAATCCGTCTTCGTCGGTGACGAGGACGAGGTCTTTACCTTGAAATCCGGTGATGCGGCCTCCGCCGACCGCATTGAGAAAGCGAACTTTGTCTCCGATGTTCATAAAATGGGGATGTTTGTGGGCAAAGGTACAAAAAAATCCGTGTGACACGTCGCACGGGAACAAAAAATCCCCGTCGCCACATGGGCAACGGGGAGTTCTATTTAGGATCGATCCTAAGATCGTTCTCTGTCGCTATTATTCAGCGATGCAGATAACGACGCGGTTCTGATCGTTGACAGCGAAGGGCTGAACAGTGTCACCCTTTGCGTCTTTGATGATGCGGTTTGCAGCGATGTTGCGCTTAACGAGCTCAGCGAAGACAGCGTTTGCACGTTGCTTGGAGAGACGGCTGTTGATCACTGCGTTACCCGTTCCGCGGTCGGCATAACCGGTGATGGAAACCTTGGCGTTGGGGTTTTGCTTGAGGTAGTTCACCACTTCGTTCACCTTCACGATTTCGCTGGGGCGTACCTTTGCGGAATTGATGAGGAAGAATACGTTGCGGGTGAGGCTTTGTACCTGAACGGGAGCAGGTGCGGGAGCAGGTGCGGGAGCAGGAGCGGGTGCGGGCTCAACAATTTCCTCTTCCTTCACTTCTTCTACGACAGGAGCCACAACGGGAGCCGGAGCCACCACAACGGGTGCAGCTTCGCCGATGCGTCCGAGACGGAACTTCAGACCTGCATAAGCGTCAAAGAGCCAGTCGGCGTTGCCACCGTCCTTGGAGTTGAACTTATCGGAGGTGACGGTAGCGAGACCTTCGAGGTTGAAGGAAACGCGCTTGGCAAGACGGAAGTCAAATTGCACACCACCGCGACCGCTGACAACGTTCAGCTTGTTCTTCTCCCAGAGGAGCTGCATTTCTGCGGGGTGACCGAGAGTGTACTTGTCGTTGTATGCGTCCTCATTCTTGAAGCCGTGGATGTAACCCACACCGAGGATACCGTAAACGGTGAAGAAACGGTTGGGGTTGTAGTGGCTGAAGATGGTATTGAGGTCGAGCATAGCGTCGAGGCCGAGTTGACCGTAGTTCCACTTGTAGTAGTCCATACGATCGTGGTTGTAATCCCAGCCGTTCTTAGCTTCCCAGCCGCTGGCGTGGAGACGCAAGCCTACGGGACGCGAGAAACGATAGCCCACCGAGAAAGCAGCGGCGGGAGAAATGGTCTTCGACCACTTAAAGGTGCTCACCGTAAGTGGTAGCCGCGCCACCCTGAAGACCGATCGTCCAATAAGGGCTGAAATCATACTTGGCCGAGCTCTGTGCGTTGGCACCGAGAGCCACTGCTGCGAGAGCAGCTACCAGAAAAGTTCTGAATTTCATAACTGTGGTTATATTATTGAGTTGAATTATGCGATGCATAGTGCCGAAGGTGCGAAGTTTCTTCGGTTCCGCGTCCAAAGTCCTGCACTTTTCTACTATTACTCGTTGCAAAGGTAAGCCTTTTCAGAGAGCCACCCAATGTTTTTAAGGAAAAAAAGGAGCTCAGACACAATATAAAAGAAGAAGCTTTGGATAAATGGCGCTTTTGGCACGCGCATTCGGCACTTTTTGGGTCAAAATGACTGATGCGGTCGTGCTATTGTCCCACCATGACCTTGTGGCCGCCTTGAATTTGCACGCCGGCGGTACCTTTCGGGGCTTTGCGGCCGGTGAGATCGAAATTGTCGGCGGCTTTTGCGGAAAAATCAGCTGTTTTTCCGGCAAATCCCCCTTGTTTTTGCGTTTCGTCGCCCAGTTTCACGGCTTCGATGCCCACGAGGGGGTTTTGCTCACGCGTTTGGTAGACGCGCACCCAGTCGAAGCGCGTTTCGTAGCGGAAGTTCATGTCGGGACCTGCCGCCCAACTGCCGTCGCCCACGCTCTGGTTGAGGATGAGATAGAAGGGTTCGGTGTAAGGCCACTGCCCGTTGGCCAAGGCATCGGCGTTGGTGCTCTTCACCGCGGTGCCGGCCACTTTTCCGTCGACGCTCCATGTGATTTGGGTCGGTGTCCACTCGACGGCAAAGGTGTGGTAGCGCGAATAGTCGATGTCGCCCATTGCAAAGTGCGACATCGGGTCGTTTTTGTGCTTGAGGTTGAACGTCCAATTGGAGTGCAGGGTGTGATAGGCCTTGTTTTCGTTGTTGATCTGCTCCCAAATGTCGATTTCTCCCTCGTGCGGCCAGCCTTTTTGGCTTTTAGCGGGCATCATCCAGAAGGCGGGGAAGTTGCCGCTGTGGGGAGTGGTGAAAATGCGCGCCTCGGCTCGACCGTAGCGGAAGGAGTAGCGACCTTCACTTCGCACTCCGCCGGTGATGAAGTCCTTTTGTTCGCCCTTCGCCTTGAGGGAATCGGGCGTGGCCATGGCGCGGCACACCAATTCTCCGTTCTGCACGAAGACCGTGAGGGGCGAATCGGAGTGGAAGCGGGCCCAGGTGGGATTGCGGCGGACGGTGCGCGACCAGATTTTGGCGTTGGGCTGCGAACCGTCGGGGGCATCGAACTCGTCGGCGAAGGCGGGCAGATATTTTGCGTTTTGGCCGGGCACATAGTGGGCGATGATGCGCACGTCGCCCTGCATGACTGCGGCGGGAAGCGTGATTCGGCCGTCGGCGGCGGGGGTGAACTCGGTTTCGGTCCACTGCGGCGTGCCGCCCACGGTGGAAGGGCCGTCGAGTTCGCGGCCGTGGCGCACGGCGAAGCGCTCGAGTTCATAACCGGCATCGGGGGTGACGACGCGGAGGGCGAGGGCTTCGTCGGAAGCCACGGTGAGGGGCAGCGCGCCGTCGGGGGCATAGAGATTGGCGTTGCGCGTGTCGAGACTCAGGCGGGACTCGGCGTAGGCTTTGCCCTTGACTTCGAGCCAGGTGTCGACGATGGCGCCACGATTGGTGAGGATGCCGTTTTTGCCCTTGGCGCTGTTTTCCGATCCGAGTGAGCCGGCGGGATCCACATTGTCCCAGTCGACTTTGAAACGCAGGCGGTAGCGACCGGGCGCAAGGTTGGCGGGCAGGCGAAACGCGGGGGGATTGAGCGCGCTGCCGTAACCTTGGACGTTGGGCGCGATGATGCGGCCGGTCATGTCCTGACCTTGATAGTAGGAATAGGCGAGGAGGTCGCCGTCGCTGGTGAAATTGCCGTCACTGTCGCGGTCTACAAAGACGTATCCGTGCATCCACGTGGCGCCATTGTTGCCGTAATCGAAGCGCACCTCGACGCGATCGCCGGGACGTGCGGTGAGGGTTTCGGCGGTGAGGTCGGTGTAAGGGGCGGGGTTGGCGATGGTGAGCCGACGGGCGCCGGCCGAGGTGGTAAAGGTGATGCCGCGCAAAGGACGGTCGGCGGAAACAGCGGGCGCATTCTTGTCGAAGTACAGGGGATAGTCGGATTGCGCCGCGGCTCCGAGCGGGAGCAGCAGAGCGAAGGCGAGGAGGTAGGGTTTGATCATGCGATGAAAGAGATGATAGAAGGGAGGGAGATTCGGTCGGCGGGGACAGACCGAACAAAGATGGGCCGGCGGCACGACGCCTCGGGGGCGGGCGAAGGGCCGGGCGGAGGAAAAATAAAAAGGCATACGAGACACCCTATGGTTCCCGTATGCCTTTGAGCTGCTGTGCGAATTAACGCAACACTTTGTGTCCACCGACGATCTGCAGTCCGTGTGCCGATTCGCTGACACGGCGACCGCTGAGATCATAGACCGCTTTCGATGCGGCGGGGGCGGCGGCTTTCAGCGCACCGAGGCCGGCGGGTTTCGTAAATTCGATTTCCACCGTGGCACCGGCGGGCACATCCTTCAGTTCGTAGGCACCTTGCGTGGCAGTGGGCACCACTTTCAGATTTTTCTGGCCGACATGAACATAGACGGTGGTGAGGTCTTTGTCGGATTTCACCACGAGGGGGTGCACCTTTGTGGCTGACGATGCGCGTCGCGGTGGGCTTTCCGTTCACCCAAGTGATGTCTACGGTGAAGTTACCCACGGCTTTCAGACCGGTGACGTGACCATTCTTCCAAACGGAGGGAAGCGCGGGCAGGATCTCGATGATGTTGTCCTGACTTTGGAGCAACATTTGCGCGATACCCGAGCACATTCCGAAGTTACCATCGATTTGGAAGGGAGCATGCGAGTCGTAAAGGTTGTAATAGATACCACCTTGTCCTTCGTCCACGCCGTAGGTGGTGGAGTGACGCAGGGCGTTATTGAGGATCACACGAGCGTGGTCGCCGTCTTTGGCGCGTGCCCAGAGATTGGCCTTCCAGCCCATCGACCAACCGGTGGCCACATCGCCGCGGAAACGGAGCGAGCGTACGGCAGCATCGTAGTAACCTCCGTCGCCGGGCCGCACTTGGTTGAGCGGGAAGAGACACATGAGGTGGCTCATGTGGCGGTGGTTGGGGCCTTGTCCGCTGGTGAAGTTCGAATACTTCCACTCACGGAGCAGGAGATCTCCCTTCTTGATGTTGCGTTGGTCGGCCTGTTGCTTCCACGTCGTGCCGTCGTAGGCTTCGGTGTGGAGACCGGTATCGATATGATCGAGGTAATTGTCGAGTTGCTCCACGTCGGCGGGCGTGAGTCCCAGCTCGGCTGCGCTCAATTCGTTGATGGCGTCACGGCAAATCTGCAGGTTAGCGCGCACCAATTGCTGAGCATGTGCCACACCATCCTCAGTGGGACCGTGTTCGGGCGACCATTCGTTGGGGCAAACCCACGTGCCGTCCTTCACACGCGTGTCTTTTTTGAGGCGTTGCATCCAGAATTCGGCCGAACTCCACATGGCGGGGAAGGCACGTTTGAGGTATTCTTTGTCGAGTGTGTAGCGATAGTGGTCCCAAAGGTGGGTGCAATACCAGGCATTGGCCACGCAGTATTGCGATCCCCAGGTAGACATGCCGCCGAAGATGCTACTTTCGGTGAAGACGGTCCATCCTTTCGTCTGTCCGGAGCGTTGTGCGGCTTGCGCCAGGCGGCCGAGGTGGAATTGTCGATGATAAAGTCGAGGAAAGGCACGTGGCACTCGCTGAGATTGGTTTGTTCGGCGGGCCAATAGTTCATTTGCACATTGATATTGGTGTGCACGTCGGAATTCCAAGGCGCATGTGCGCTGTTGTTCCAGATACCTTGCAGGTTGTTGGGCACATGTTGTGCACCGCGGCTGGAGGAAATCTCGAGATAGCGTCCGTAGTGGAAATAAAGTTCCTCGAGGAAGAGTCCATCGGCCGAGTTTTTGTTGTTCTGAGATCCGCTATAGAACTTCACCAGGTCCTCGGTATTCTTTTTCGAAGGGTTGGGTGTAATCTGGAAGTCCACACGTCCCATGAAAGAAGTGAAGTTTGCCACATGCGCATTGAGGAGTTCGTCCCACGACTTGGCAGCCGCAGCGTCGACGATGCCTTTCACGCGGTCGGCGAGCTGGGCGGCGTCGCCGGAAGTGCGGGCCGGCACCGAACTGTCGAAGCTCGTTCCGCCACAAAGGAGGAGAATCACTTCGGAAGCGCCGTCCACTTCGATGCCATCTGCCGTGGCGCGGAGCGTACCGCCCACGGGAATCACCTTCATCAGGGCGTTGTGGTAGATGGTTTGGAGCTTACCGTTGAACGTCCCGGTGCCGTCTGCGGCATACGTCACATTGTCGGCGTGCAACTCGTCGCCGGGCACGAGCGAGAAGCAGAGATGGAGTTTATTGGCGCCTTGTGCCGTGTAGCGTGCGGCCACTACGCCGTCGGGGGCGGAGGCAAAGTAACGACGGGTGTAGAGCGTGCCGTCTTTGTCGGCAAAGTTCACCCCGCCGATGCCCTTATCGATGTCGAGATAGCGCACATAGTTGAGCACTTTCTTGTTGGCCGTTCCGTCGAAAGCGTCGGTGTTGAGGTTTTTCACGAAGACACCGCCGAAGTTCAGGAAGCAACCGAAGCCACTATTGGGGCCGTCGCTGCCGCGCTCGTTGATGTCGTTCGGACCACCGGCCCAGAGCGTCTTTTCGTTGAATTGAATTTCGTCGTTCATCACGCCGCCGAAGAGGCTTGCGCCCAGCGAACCGTTACCGATGGGGAGGGAATACTCCATCCAGGGGTTCGACACGCCCATGGCCGGTTTCTTGTACCACAGCGTGTGGCGGCTTTCGGGGGTGAAGGCGGCAATTTGGGTGAAAGGATACTCCCAGCGTCCGTTTTGCGGGAGCTGTTGGCGATAGGCCGAGTAGGTCACCGGCGGTTGGAAGGAAGGATCGACGAAATAGAGCGGGTTGTTCGGATCGCCTGCGTCCCAAAAACCGAGTTGTTTGCCGGCACCGGCACCACCCCACTGGTTGAAACCCTTCGACTTGTCGTCCTTCTTGGTGATTTCGTAGCAACCGGCGTGTTTGGGGCTGGCGATCAGGGCGAGTTCGATGGCCTTTGATTTGTCGGCCGTCGCACCGATGTGCGTATTGTCGGACGACATCGTCACGTAGTTGCCCTTGTCGGAGCGAAGCACGAAGGCATCTTATTGCCGATCAGAGCAAAAGTTTGGCCTTGTTTGGCAAAAACGGCCGTTTGGCACTGCTGTCCGTCGCCATTGTCTTGCAGGAAAGCCTCGCCCGTTTTGAACTGGATGCGCACATATTGGGGTGCGGCTTCCGTACTGAACACGGGCTCCAACTTCTGCGCGCCCGCCGCCACCCAAGTCAGGGTGAGGAGAACGAAAAGTGAAAGCAATCTTCTCATGTAGTGAGGAATAGATAAGGTAAAGATTTGAATAAAATTCATGCTTGGTGGGCACATCCCTTCGCCGGGGGCGCGGGGGGGACCGGAAAGCACGAAGTGTGGCAAACCCACCTGGCAAAACGCAGGCGAAACACGCGAACACTGTCATGCTCGTGTGGCAAAAATAGTATTTTCCCGTCAGATAAACAATTTTTCTCGGACAATTATTTTTCAATTTGCCATGTGCCGCACGCAAAAGCGGCGTCCCTCGGGAGGAGGAACGCCGCAGTGCAAGAAAAAAATGAAATGACGGAGTGTCTTATTCAGTACTATATAAGAGATGAGTCGCGGGCTTGCGGCTTACATCATGCCGCCCATGCCGCCCATACCGGGGGCACCCATCGGCATCTCGGGCTTGTCTTCTTTTTTGTCGCAGATCACGCACTCGGTGGTGAGGAACATGCCGGCCACGGAGGCTGCATTTTCGAGCGCCACGCGGGTCACCTTGGCGGGATCCACAACGCCGGCTTCGCGGAGGTTGACAAACGTGTCGTTCTTGGCGTTGTAGCCGAAATCGCCCTCGCCTTCGCGCACCTTGTTCACAATCACTGCACCTTCCACGCCGGCATTGCGGCAGATTTGGCGGAGGGGTTCTTCGATGGCGCGGCGAATAATGGCGATACCCGTCTGTTCGTCGGCGTTGTCGCCCTTCACGTCGGCCAGTGCCTGCTGGGCGCGGATGTAAGCCACGCCACCTCCGGTCACGATGCCCTCTTCGACAGCGGCGCGTGTGGCACAGAGTGCGTCGTCGCAGCGGTCTTTCTTCTCCTTCTGTTCGGTCTCACTGGCTGCACCGACCTCGAGCACGCACACGCCACCCGAGAGTTTGCCGAGACGTTCCTGGAGTTTCTCCTTGTCGTAGTCAGAAGTCGAGTTTGATCTCGTTTTTGATCTGCTGCACGCGCTCGGCAATGTTTTCTTTCTTACCCGCGCCGTCCACGATGGTGGTATTGTCCTTCGTCACAGTAACTTTCTCAGCGGTGCCGAGCATGTCGAGCGTAGCCTGCTCGAGTTTGAGTCCCTTGTCCTCGCTGATCACCACGCCGCCGGTGAGCACGGCGATGTCCTCGAGCATGGCCTTGCGACGGTCGCCGAATCCGGGCGCCTTCACGGCACAAATCTTCAGCTGCGTGCGCAGGCGGTTCACCACGAGGGTGGTCAGTGCTTCGCTGTCCACGTCTTCGGCGATCACCAAGAGGGGGCGTCCGCTCTGCACGGCAGGTTCGAGGATGGGAAGGAAGTCTTTGAGGTTGGAAATCTTCTTGTCGTAGATCAAGATGTAGGGGTTCTCCATCTCGCAGTGCATCTTTTCGGCATCGGTCACGAAGTAAGCCGAAAGATAACCGCGGTCAAACTGCATACCCTCGACGGTTTTGAGCACCGTGTCGCGTCCCTTGGCATCTTCGATGGTGATCACGCCATTGGCCGTGACAGCGCGCATGCCGTCGGCGATGAGTTTACCGATTTCGGCGTCGTTGTTGGCCGAAATGGTGGCCACCTGTTCGATCTTGTCGTAGTTGTCGCCCACCTGTTCGGCCTGCGACTGGATGTGTGCCACCACGGCACTCACCGCCTTGTCGATACCGCGCTTGAGGTCGAGGGGATTGGCACCGGCGGCCACGTTTTTCATGCCTTCGGTGAGGATGGCCTGCGTGAGCACGGTAGCCGTTGTCGTTCCGTCGCCCGCATCGTCGCCCGTCTTGGAGGCCACGCTCTTGACGAGCTGTGCGCCGGCGTTTTGGAAGGAGTCTTCGAGTTCAATCTCCTTGGCCACGCTCACACCGTCCTTGGTGATGCGGGGCGCACCAAACTTCTTATCGATCACCACGTTGCGGCCTTTCGGTCCGAGCGTGACTTTAACGGCGTCGGCCAGGGCGTCGGCACCTTGGCGCAGGAGTTCGCGAGCATCTACGTTGTACTTAATATCTTTTGCCATGATCTGTTGCTAATTAAGATAGGGGTTGGCGTGTCGGCGGGCGGTGAAGCGCACACCGTTCCACGCGGAAATGAATTAAGAAATCGCTTTGAGGGCGAAGCCAAACGGCTCGGGTGGTTTTATTCCACCACGGCCAAGACGTCGCTCTGTCGCATGATGAGCAACTTTTCGCCGTCTATTTCCACTTCGGTGCCGGCATATTTACCGTAGAGCACATTGTCTCCGGCTTTGAGCACCATGGTTTCGTCCTTCGTGCCTTGACCCACAGCCACCACCGCGCCGCGGCTGGGTTTTTCCTGTGCGGTGTCGGGAATGATGATGCCGCCGACGGTTTTTTCCTCGGCCGGTGCGGGCTTGACAAGCACGCGATCTGCAAGCGGTTTGATAGTCATTGTTGTCGTTCTTTTGATGTTTCGAATTTGTCCTTGTGGAATGCAAAGACCTTGCCAAGGGAGGTCGACGCCGCGGAGTGCGACATTTTGTCAGCACAGATGACAAAAACGCGGCGCCGCTCCCCATTCCGGCGGCCATCACGGCGGAGCGTGCGTCACTTTGCAACCCGATTGCGAGAAAAAAGGTCTATTTTTGCATTGTCGTCCTCCCGCTCGTGCCCCTTTTCGCGCACCCGGCGACGGCGACACGCCATTATTATATATAGCCCCGCGGCGCCTCACGGCCTCATCCGCGGTTTCACTCCCCTTGCCCATGTCCTCTCCCCTTCCCCTCTCGTCCTTCTCGGCGGCCGGCCGGCACCTTGCCCACCGCGTGGCCACCTTGCCGACCGATCACGCGCCGTTTCTGCTCGAAAGTCGCGCGTTTTCGTTCAGCGTCTCCCCGTTTTTCGCCCATAACGCCCCGCTTTCTTCGTCCGCACCACACGACACCTGCTGCGGCAGGGAGAACGCAGCGGCCACGCGCCCTGCGCACCCCCATACCGCCCCTACGTGCTGCTGCGCCTGCTGCGGGCACGCCGGCCGCGGGGCCGATCAAGATCACGAGCCCGAAGACGGATGGCGCCAATGGGTGCGCCCCGCTGTGGGTTTGGCCCTCGCCCTCTCCGCCTGGGGCCTCCTGCACGCTGTGCCCGCCCTCGCTCCGTGGGAGCGCCTGCTCTACGTGCCGGCCTACGTGTGTGTGTCGGTCGGCGTGTGGCGCGAGGCGTGGGAATCGGTGCGCGGCGGCAGCTGGTTCAACGAGTTCACCCTCATGCTCCTGGCCACGGTGGGCGCGCTCGCCCTCGGCGACTGCCCGGAGGCCGTGGGCGTGATGCTTTTCTACCTGGTGGGCGAAACCCTGCAGGGCATGGCCGTCGGGCGCGCCCGTGCCGACATCGCTTCGGTGGCGGCGCTGCGGCCCGATCACTGCACGGCGGTGGACGAGCGCGACGATTCGCTACACGAGGTCGATCCGACCACCGTGGTGCCCGGCACCGTGCTGCACATTGCCCGTGGCGCGTGGGTGCCCCTCGACGGACTGCTGCTCACCCCCTCGCTGCGTGCCGACACATCGGCCCTCACGGGCGAGAGTGCACCGCGCAGTTTCACCGCCGGTGACGAGTTGGCGGCCGGCGTCATCGCCCTCGACCGCGCAGCCCGCATCCGCGTGACGAAACCCTACGGCGAAGATGCCCTTTCGCGCATCATGCACCTCGTGGAGGAGGCCGCCGAACGCAAAGCCCCCGCCGAACAAATGATGACGCGCATCGCCCGCGTCTACACCCCTGTGGTGGTGGCGCTGGCCGCCCTGCTCGCCGCCGTGCCCACGGTGCTGGCGGCCGTGCGCCCGGACTGGGGCATCGCCGCACCGCAATGGTGGTATCGCGCACTGGTGTTTCTGGTGGCTTCCTGCCCCTGCGCCTTGGTGCTGAGCGTGCCGTTGAGCTATTTCCGCGGCATCGGCGTGGCCTCTCGGCGCGGCATCCTCTTCAAAGGAAGCCTACTGCTCGACCGCGCGGCCGACATCGACACGGTGGTGTTCGACAAAACGGGCACCCTCACGCACGGCACGGTGACGGTGGCCGACGGCGTGGACAGCGGCACGGCGGGTGCTTTCACGGTGGCCGACGACCGCACGCGCTCCTCGGCTGCGCCGGCGATCGAGGCCCTGCACCGCATGGGCATCCGCACGGTGGTGCTCTCGGGCGACGAGCGCGCGAAGGTGGAAGCCCTGGCGCGCGAAATTCGTCTCGACGAATGGCACGGCGCTCTCCTGCCGGCCGACAAACTCACGGCACTCGAAGGGCTCATCGCCGCGGGAAGGCACACGGCCTATGTGGGCGACGGGGTGAACGACGCCCCGGTGCTGGCGCGCGCCCACGTGGGATTGGCCATGGGAGCCGAGGGAACGGATGCCGCCGTGGACACCGCCGATGCGGTGCTGGCCACCGACGATCTGCGGCGCGTGCCCGAAGCGCTGCGCATCGCACGCCGCACGCGCCGCCTGGTGTGGACCAACGTGGCGCTGGCCGTGGGCATCAAACTCGCGGTGCTGGTGCTCTCGGCCTTCGGCCTGGCGGGCATGTGGGCAGCGGTGTTTGCCGACACGGGCGTGGTGTTGCTCTGTGTGGCCGTGGTGCTGTTGGCGCGTTTCCCCGCGGGGGCGGCACAACCGGCGGATCGTGAGGCCGAAATGCGCAGCGAATCGGCGGAAAGTCGTAACTTTGCACTCATCGTCTCGGCGTGCGGCGCAGCGCCTTCCGGCGGCCGGCGGCGCGTGCCGAGACGTTCCATCCCTTTCTTTCCTTTGTCACCTATGACCACTCCCGAAGAAGAAAAACTCTTGCACCGCGGCATTCGTCCCACCGCGGCACGTCTGCTGGTGCTGCGCGCATTGGGAGGCGGCGGGTTGCGCCCTTTCGTTGGCCGACTGCGAGGCGCGTTTGGGCACGATGGAGCGCAGCACGGTGTTTCGCGCGCTTTCCACCTTTGCCGAGCACCATTTGGTGCACCATGTGGAGGACGGCACGGGACAGTTGAAGTATGCGCTCTGTCCGGACTCGTGCCATTGTGGCGAAACCTCGGCCGACGATCCGGCCGACCTGCACCTTCATTTCGTTTGCGAGCGTTGTCACCGCACGCTCTGCTTGCCCGATGTGCCGATTCCCATCCCTCAGCTTCCCGATGGCTTCGTGATTCACACGGCGGGCTATGTGGTGCGTGGCATCTGCGCCGATTGTGCCGCTCGCTCGCGATCTTGATGCCGCGCTTGGGATGCAGCTGAGCGAACTTGCCGTTCATTTCCGCAAGCTGTCCACTCCACTCCCCACTGCCCCACCCCCTCTCGGGCTGCACCCGCGTTTCTTCCGCAAGGTGCTCTGCCGCTTTCTCGCCCCCCTTCTCCTATCTCGAGCCGCATCCGCGTTTTTTCCACAAGGTGCCCAGCCGCTTTCTCGCAAATCCACTCCTCTCTCGGGCACACCCGCGTTTCTTCCACACACCGCCCACGCCGCTCCGACTCGCGCGGGCAGTCTCCGCGCCTTCCCGCACCTGCGCCACGTCCCGCCCGGCTGCACGCCACTCCCTCCGCGCCGCCATCTCAGCGAAGGGGACCTTCTTCCGAAAACACAAAAAAACGAGCACCGTTCCTTGGGGAGCGGTGCTCGTTTTGGATGCTAAGCGGTCGACATTCGGCCGAGTGGTGTTGACCTGCGCCACGATGGGCGGTCACACCGGTGGGAAACGCGTGCGGCGACGGGGCTTAGCGTGCGCGACGTGCGCGGTAGATCTGATTGACGCGACGCTGTACTTCGGCATAGCGGCCGGCGAGTCGATCTTTGCGCACTTGGCCGTTGCCATAGACGCCGCGCATCACTTCGCGGGCGGTTTGTTCCACACTGCTCGTGGGCGCCTGTGCGGACGCGGCGGCCGTGGTCGGCGCAGAGGTGGACGTGCTCGACGCTGATGCGGGAGCGCTCGATGTGGAAGCAGCCTTGGTCGACGCAGCTGCGGAGGCAGGCGATGTGGAAGCAGCCTTGGTCGGCGCAGATGCGGCGGAGTGGGTCTCGCCACCGGCCTTGGCACTCGATGTTTCGCCCGTCGGGGCGGCGGTGGTTTCGGAGTTTCCGTTGGCTGCGGGGGCAGCTTTGCCGGTGCCTTCGCTTGCAGCCGCTCCTCCGCCGGAGGGCGACGCAGCTGCCGGCACGCTATCGTGGGCGGCGCTGTCGTTCTGACCGGCAGTTGCCACACTCGGCGTACGATCGTCGCCACATTGGCGCACGAAATACACACCTCCTGCGGCCAACAGGGCCACGACCACGACGGCCACCCACCATTTTCCACCACCCGACGAGGGTTGTGGCGCCGCTCCGGGGGCTTTGGGCGCAGTTCCTTCCACCTTGGGCGCGGAAACTTCCGAAGCCTCTTTCGTGCGGAGGGTGACTTTGCGTTTGAGTTGGACCATGGAAAGGGCTTTTAGTCGTTGCAGATGAGTGCGAAACCGGGCACTTCGTCGAAGGCAGTGCCGAGATCCATCACGCGGCTCTCGTTGATGAGGGCGAATTCGCCGTTGTTGTTGGCAATGGAGCAGACAAGATAAACGTGTCCCTGGCTGGGATCGTCCATGTTCACCTCGAGGTTGTCGCCGGCATCGCTGGTCACTTCCACGCGACCGCCCTCGTCGGCAAAGGTCACATCGCGACCTTTGATGGCCGCATCGTAGTTCACCACGCAGATGTAGGCTTTCTCGATGTCAGCGAGGGTGGCCACGTTGATTTGTTCCACTTCCTCACCGCCGGGAGAGGGTTCTTTTTGGTCGCCCATGTGGAGGATGTAGGGGAACTCGGTGAGCGAACCGAGGTCCTTGCGGCGGCGACGGTATTCGTCGGAGAAGACACCGCCTGTTTCGCCGTCTTTCTTCTTGAAGAAGAGACAAAGGTCGAGGTCGGTGGCCGACTGCCAGAGCATGCGCACCTTGAGTTTTCCGGAGAAGGTGAAAGTTGCGGTTTCGCCCTTGGTGCGGAGGGTGATTTTGCGTTTGAGTGTTACTGCCATAGTGGGTAAGTGGGGTTTAAAGGGTTGAGATTTCGAATGGAAACAGGGGGACGCCGTGCCGCCCTCGGGGAGCGGAGGCGCCAAACGGGGGAGGAGCCGGCTAAAAGCGGAGGCACGCTGTGGCGGAAAGGGGGCATCGCCGTGTCGAGCGGTGCGCTATTCGGCCGCGGTGGGGATCCTCACTCGCAGATGAGGGAGAAGCCGGGCACTTCGTTGAAAGCCGTGCTGAGATCCATGACGCGGCTCTCGTTTTTGAGGGCGTAATTGCCGTCGCGGTTGAGGATGGAGCAGACAAGATAGACGCTTCCTTGCTCGGTGGCATCGGCTTGTACTTCCAAATTGTCGCCGGCGTCGCTGGTAATCTCCACGCGGCCGCTCTCGTCGGCGAAGGTGACATCGCGACCGTCCGTGGCGGCGCCATAATTGACGATGCAAACGTAGGCTTGCTCGAGGTCGGCCAGCGATCCGACATTGATTTGCTCTACAGATTCGCTGCCTTCGCCGGGTTCGGGGCTGTCGCCGAGATGAAGGATGTAGGGAAACTGGTCGAGCGCGCCGCGATCGCTCTTGCGGCTGCGGAAGAGGTCGGAGAACACGCCGCCCACTTCGCCGTCCTTGCGGCGGAAGAAGAGACAGAGGTCGAGATCTGTTTCAGACTGCCAAAGGAGTCGCACTTTCAGTCGGCCGGTGAAAGTGAAGGCGGCCTCTTCTTTGCGACGGAGGGTGACTTTGCGCTTGAGACGCACTTGGGGTTGATCAGACATGGGAGAGAGGGGGTTGAAAGGTTTGTATATATAAGATGTGTGTCGGGCGCAACGACGCCCCGCATGGTTTCTTGCTGCGCACAGCGGGGAGGACGTTTCGCGCACGGCACGCATTAGCGTTCGTCGTCTGCGCGTTCGCGCACGTTGCAAATGAGTTTGAAGCCGGGAATCTGCTCGCAGGCCTCGACAATGGTGAGGACTTTGCGCTTGCGCAGGAGCCTGATGAGGCCATCGGGGCCCTTTTGGAGATTGGCCACCCAATAGACGCAGCCTTCGCCCTCAGAGCGGAGGTTGCTGTGGTGATAATCGCCGGCCTTCGTTTGAAAATCGACATAAGCGCCCGCTTCTTCAAAAAACGAAGCGCTCTCGGCATTCGCCGCCTCGTAGTCCACCACACAGATGCAGGCCTTTTCGATACCGCTGAGCTCGCCGATCCAGATTTCCTCGGTGGCGCCTCCACCTTTTTGGGGCAGCGTCTCGTCGCCCCGGTGCAAAATGTAGGGGAATGCGTCCAGTCTGCCCATATCATCGAGACGTTCGCGATAGTCGGAGGAGAAAACGCCGCCCGTGCCCCCGTCTTCGCCGCGATAGAACAGGCAGAGGTCGAGGTCGCGCGCCGTCAGTTCGTCTCGGTCGGCGGCATTCCAGCAGAGTCTCACCTTCATTTTATTCTTGAACGTGAAGATAATGCCGCTTTTCTCCCGGATGGTGACGTACGGTCGCCTCTCCGCGTCGGTGCATGGCACACCTTTTTTCCTAATACTGAGCAGTGGGTCTTCGGTCATGGGGACGGTGGATTTAGAAATTGAACTCATCTAAAGAAAAGCCCTTTTTAGGTTCATTTTTTGCGCCCTTCTTTTGTTTGTTGTCGGACGCAGGTTTCGCTTTGCCCCCTCCGTTCTTTTTGCCGGGAGCGGGTTTGGGGACTTCTCTTTCGCCGAAAATTTCAAAGAAAGTGTCCCACCCCAGCGGTTGATCCGCACCCCCCTTCGGTTGCTGCTTGCCCTTTGGGGATTGCCCCGCAGGTTGCGGTGATTGCCCCTTGCCCTGTTGCGGTCGGTCCGCAGGTTGTTGCGGCTTCTCGGGGGAGAGGCCTTTGTTTTGGTCCTCTTCATCGAAAATTCGTTTGAAGAGTCTCAACACGTTCTCCTGTTGATGGGGTGCAGTGGCGTCGGCTTTGAGCGCGTCGAGGAGCCTTCTGGCTTCTTCATAGCTGCGGTCGGTAATCAGCACCTTGACTCTTTCCAGCGCTTGCTCAAATTGCCGGCGATCTAGCTCGGCGCGCACTCGTTCTTTGGCGCGTTCCACTCGTTCGGCGAGTTCTTCGTCTTTGCGGCAGCGGAGCACCTCTTCGGCATAGCGGACAAAGGCGGCCCAATCTCCGTCGAACCAGGCTTTGTTGTAGCGTTTTGTGCAGTCGTCGATGAACTCTTTTTGCTTTTGCTCGGCTTCGGCAGCCCGTTTGTGCTGCTCTTCGCGGGCTATCCACTCACTTTGCTCTTCAGAGTCGGGGAAAGCTGCGAGACGGCGCGCACATTCGGCGGCCTTTTCGTGGTCATGCCGGTCGGTGGCGCGGGTATATTCCTCCTTCATGGCGAGGATTTTACTCTCGCGCTCGCTGATTTTCAATCGGCAGGTGCTCATGCGCGGCTGCAAATCGGGGTGGTTCGGGTCGAGGAAGCGCACTTTCTCGAATTCCTCGAGGGCTTCGTGGTAATTACCCTGCTGTTCTAAGACGTCAGCTCGGGCGAAAAATCCGCTGATGCGGGTGGCCTGATCGATTTGCTTGGTCGACTCGTCGTGAATCTTCTTGGCGGTTTTGGAATCGGGGCGCACATTGAGGGCAGTTTTGGCGTGTGTGAGCGCCTCTTGCCAGTCGCGGTGCTCGAAAGCGTCCTGCGCCTGTTGGATGCTGTGTGCATATTGCTCGGCGCGCACCTTGTCTTCGGCGATGTTGCGGTTGGCGGTTTCGAGTTTCGCTTTGGCCTCCTTGTCTTCGGGGCGAAGTTGGAGTGCATTTTGGGCCCAGTCGCGCATGCTGTGCCACTCCTTTTTCCGTTCGCACTCTTCAATTTTGGCCATGGCCGTGAAGAACTCTTCCTTGTCCTTGCGTGCGGCGGCTTCTGCCATCGCCTTTTCGTCGGCAAGGCGGGCGGCTTCGCGTTCGCGCTCGGCCTCGGCCTGTGCATTGCGCTGGGCGATGAGTTCCTGCTCGCCGAGTTTGCGGTGCTTTTGGGTTTCGGTGCTGAACTGGTCGAGGTTAATCTCGCGATAGACGGAGACAATTTTGGGAAGGTCGCAGCGGCGGAAATAAACGAGGTCTTCTTTTTGAAAACGGTAGCTGGCCGTGACGGCTTCGCTGAACTTTTCGTTCACAAATCCATCGCCGAGGAAGAGGATACCGCGGAGAAAATCGTCGGGTTTTAGGACTTTGGCCACGAAATTTTTGATCTCGTTGATGACGGCCCGGACGATTTTTTCGGTGCGGTCGTTGATTTCTTCGGCGATTACGTTCACATCGAAGGTGTTGGGGGCCACGGAAAAGCGCACGCCCAGCAAGTGTACGGGGCGTCCGCCTCGGGTGGCATCGAGTTGGCGCAACCACCCTTCGGCATGCTGTTCGAGGTTGCTATACTCTCGTTCTTTCTCCTCAGGGGTGGAAAGAAAATGCTGCACATTGTTGATTTTCGCCACAATGGTCTCCACAAGTGCGCGCACTCTGGGGTCGGTGCCCATGCCGGGGAGGGTATTTTCGGCCAACCGCACGAAGGTTTCGCCTTCGCGGCGGTAGATGCTGAAATGCAGATGCTCGTTGTAGGCATTGAGCACGAGGTAACACCCGTCTTCGCACAAGTGGTTGCTGCGTCGGGCGTGTTCGAGCGCGAGATGTTCGACGGGCACGGAACGTTCGCACACATCGAAGCCTTGGTTTTTGAGCACATTTTTCGACAAAGATGTTGCGCGAGGCGTAATCTACGTCGGCGGCGAAGGAGATGTAGGGTGGGCACTTGGCGGCCGGCGCAGGGTGAACTGTCATAGCCCGCGGCTTCGCTCCATTCATCGAGGATGCCGGCTTCTTTGAAGAGGTGGCTGATGGGTTGCTCGCGGTCGTAGAGCGAGAAGGTTTTGGTGTTTTCGGCCATGAGTCGGAACACCTGACCGAAACAATGGGGTTCGCCTTCGAAATAGGCGTTTTTGTAAGCATTTCCGTAGAGCACACGGTTATATTCCGTGTCTTCGCGGAAGAAGAGTTCGAAGTATTCGTCTTCCGTTTTGGGACGAATCGGTTTCACCACGTCATTGTTGTCGCGCACGGCGGCAACAATGTAGTGAGTGTCGACATAGAGAAAAAGATAATTCATGTGTGCAAGGGAGAAAGCAGTGTCTCCTGTCCGTTTGCTCATCGGTGCGCATTGGTTCATTGGCACTGCGGTCGGCAAGTTGGGGCATTTTGACGAAAAACAGAAGCGTTTCTTCGATTTTCGCCCGTGTTTTGGTTGCGACTCCGCAGTTTTTGCATCGCCGTGTGGGTGATGGGCTACAGCGGAGGCGAATAGGCGGTGAAAATGAGGACAGTCTGTCGGCCGATGAGGGCGGCGGCCGATGGAATCGGCAAGCGATGCCCCCCCTGCGGGCGGCTGCGCGCCTCACTCCCGAGGAAGTGGGCGCACAGTGCCGCGTGGGCAGATGGAGCAGGGGCCGGTGGAAGCCTCAGCTCCGCCGCCGTCGTGCACAACGGACGCGGCGACGCAGAGCGACTTCGCAGAGCGGCCGGCACATGCGCAATTAGACGAAGATCTTCTTGATGACGGTCTTCAAGAAGCAGGCGCCCTCTGCAATGATGAGCGGCTGGTGGTAGGGGATTCTCCACTCTGGTGGCGGAGGGCCTTCTTGTATTCGTCGTCCTCGGTGACAAAGCTGGCGATGCGGTCGGAGAGGTCGACCAGGTCTTCGCGCAGGTCTTCGGCTTTGGCGTAGAGCTTCGTTTTGTGACTCACGAAATCGCAGAAGATGTTCATGAAGACGTCGAAATTCTTGGTGCCGCTGAACGACAGGCGGTTCATGTTGTCGGCAAAGTATTCGCCGGAGAGTTCGTCGTCGGCTTGCAGCGTGACAGACGCCTCATTATCCTGCAAATATTGCACGCCGGTTTCGCCGCAGAGGTCTTTTTGGTTGAGGGATTCGGCTTTGACCACCTCTTTGGGCTGCACCAATCCCTTGGCTACCTCCGACTTGTTGTCGACTTCGATGTCGGTTCGGTAGCGAACTTCAACTTCTCGGTCGATCATGAGGTGGAGTCCGGCATTGAGACAGTCGGCGTAATATCTTTCTGTGGCGTTGGTGCCGGCGGGTTCGCGGAGCCAGTGGAAGAGTCGGCCGCCCTTACCGAAGGTGAGCACATCGACGCGCTTGATGTGGTCGAGTTGCTGCTTCTTGATGGTGTCACCGATGAGGATGCCCGAATAGAAGAGGAGCAGCCCGGTGACATAGGCGGGAATGGTGAAGACAAACTTTGGCCTTCTCGCTGATGGTGCTGTAGAAGCGCTCGTAGTCTTCCGTGTCTTTGAGCTGATCGAAGACGCTGTTGAGGCAGTAGGGGGCCTTTCGGGGGGCGTCTCTCACGATCTCCTCGACATTGTTGACAAAGACTTTGTTTTTGTCCTCTTTCTGGCAATAGTAATTGAGTGCCTCGCGGAACTTTTCGGAGTTGATGATGGCGTTGAAGAAGACGCCTGCGGCGAGACGAACGGAACTTTCGCGGAAGAGGGTGGCTTTGTTGGCGTTTCGCGGATCTTTGGCCAGGAGGAGGATGTCGCTCGTGCTGCCGCCAACGTCGATGCCGAGGAAAAGATTGTCGTTGCTCAGGCCGATTTCGCGCGTGAGGGCGAAACTGCACACGGCCTCGGCCTCGGTGGTGTAGGTGCGGGGAAGCGTGGGTCGACAGCCCACAATGGGCGTGATTTTGCAGAGCTCTTCGTAGATATTTTCGAGCTCATTGCGATCGGCTTCCATCATGGCGCCGGGATAGCTCCAAACGATTTCCTTGGGTTTGAGGCGCTTGGTGTAGAGATAAGCGCAGGCTTGGAGCCAGAGACTCTTGAGGAAGGCACGCTTTTTCTGCAACCCTTTGTCGTCGTTGAGCCACTTCATGTTGTAATGCAGCGTGCCGGCTTGGGTGGTGATGGTGCGTTCGTCCATCTCCTTGACCAAGACATTGGGACGACTCACGGGTACACCACCGGCTACCTCCTCGCTTTGGTATTTGAGATTGTAGCGACTGTCGTGTTCGTGGAGCCAGGATTTAATTTGCCCGTTGCCGGTGGGATAATTGCTGAAGAAGAGCAACTCGTGGTTCTCGGCCACAGCGCGCAGATCGCGGGTTTCTTGCCCGACAAGCATGGTGCGGAAATTTTGGAACTCCACAGGTTGCGCTTGACTCTCGTCAACGCTGTAGTAAACACACATGTTGTTGCTGCCGAAGTCGATGCCCACAACAGCCTCTCCCTGGGTGTCAAGACTGGTGAGGTCTTTCACCACTTGGGGGCGGAGCATTAAGTAACCGGCGTGTGCGTCTTTTCCGGCATCCTTGACCATGACGGAGAGACCGGCGGGGGCCAAGGCCATGGAATAGATATTGTATTTGTGCAATTCCTCGCCTTGTCCGGGGGGATAGGTGATGAGTTGTCGCACTTGCGGCGCGTTGGGTTCGTCGGGAGCGGGGTTGTAGTCGGAAGTGAAGAACTGTCCGTCGATGTTGCGCACAAATTCACCCTTCTGCTTGAAAATGGCTTGGAATTGTTGCGCGGCGTCGGAGGTGCACTCGGTGTAGAGATAGTAGTTCTTCCAGTTTTCCGAAACGAAATTGGGCCACATGATGACCTTCTTGAGTTCGGTCATCCACTTGACCTCGTATTCGCGGGTGTTGAGTTCGACTTGTTCTCCGTCAATCTCGACGACGAGGGAAACAGCGAGGGATCCGGCGTCGTTAAGCCGGGCGGAGAGGCGCGTTTTGCAGTTGTCTCCGTAGCCGAGGAGGCCGGAAAGCGAATTTTTGAAGATGTCTAACCCAATTTCGGAGAGGGGGAGCGAGAAATAGTCGGCGCCTTCGGTGACAAGGTTGTCGATTTTGAGGTAGAAGACGGCGCTTTCCGAGAGTTTGGGTCGGGCATTGGGCGCTTCTTCCCAACCCACGACAAATTTGTCGTCGCTGAGCAACTTTTGCACGTCGCCCACGAGTTTATAGTCCCCGTCATTGTTGTAGGTGAAGGTGAAATCGGGCTTCAGATAGACAGGAACGCTGCTTTTGAAGAGAGCCGAGAAAGGATATTCCAGGTTGGCGTACTGCGCCACGGGACCAATTTCACGCAACTGCCCGCCTTTTTGGCGCAATTCTCCTTCCCATTTTCGACTCATACCTTTGAATCCGTTCAGCTCCGCACGTCTTTTTCCTCCGCGCTGGGCATTGATATTGGCCTCGAAGGCTTCGAGATTGCCGTTGAGGTTTTTGACGAAGAGATAGAGCTTTTGCAGCTGTTCGGGGTTGAGGAAAGGCGTCGGATCTTCGAAGCGCCCGTTGCGGAACCACTGCACTTCTCCTGCATCGGCCCCAATTTGGCTGTAGTCCACGCCGGTAAACACGCCGGTCATGGGCGAGGTGCCGCCGACCAGATGGCCGCGGTAGTAGATGAGTTGGATGAAGGGCTGCGTATCGGGGTCTTTGGCGAGCTGAAGTTGGTTGCTCCAGAGATCTTTATCGTCGAAGAGCATGCGTCCGAAGGCCGATGCGATGTCATAGAGCCGCCCGTTTCCATTGAGCGAGACGGGGCTCGAGAAGCTCACGCGGTCGGGATAGAGCGCCATGACGGCGAGCAGGCCGCGCCACTCCCCGTGCAGCATTTCATAGTACTGCTGCAATCCCGAAGAGTCGATGTTGGGATCGGGGGCATTGAGGGTTTGGAGGGCAAACTTGAAGAGGCGTGCGCGCGCCCAGGGGGTGGGTACACCGGAAATGAGGGCGGCGAGCTTGTCGCTGCTCATTTCATCGAGGATTTTACCGGTTTTGATGCCCTGAATGTAGGAGGGCGCCATGTTGAGTTCGTTCCATTCGCCCGCCGTACCGGTCGACAAATTGGTGTAACTCTTGATGAGCAATGCTTTTGTAGACATAGTTTCGTGGGAGATTAGGTGAACTGATAAAGTTTGCCGAGGGTATCGTAGACGAGCTTGTAGAGTTTCTCACCGCTGTTGGTGATGGCCTTCCATCCTTGGGAGCTTTCGCGCTCGGCAATGAACATTTTCTTGAAGGGATCGAACTTCGAACCGCCGAAAATGCCGCTTTTCTTATAATTGTTGTCCTTTCCGACTCCGTCGGTGCGGTAAAGTTCTTTGTTCCAGTTCACTTTCATCAAATCCTTGAACGTGTTGAAACCAAAAAGGCTCGCGTTGAAGAGGAATTTGTCGCCACCTCCGGCCGAACGGTGCAGTTGTCGCACCCATCCCTCGGCGAGTTGTCCTTCGCTACGTTCGAAGAAGAGCAAAGCAAGTACTTTTTGAGGTAATCCACCTGCGAGACTTCCATGCCCGTGAATTCGGTGATTTCCTTCTGCCCTCCGCAACGCACGCTCTCCACAAAGTCGTCTTCGCCATTGCAGAAGAGGGCAAAAGCGAGGAGCGTGCCGAATTTCCGTGCAAACTCTTCCGCTCGCTGCTGTCCGACGAAGTCTTCGAATTCGAAACGTCCGCTTTCGCCGACGGCACGATAGAGGTAATCGGTGGCGGCGTGCTTTTTGTTCTCTTCCAGTTGCTCAGGTTTCGTGTTGTAGAAGTCGAGTGCAGCACAAGCGGCGAGGAGTTCGATGTAGTGGGAGTCGTTTTTCTGTTCGGCGCCTCCGGTGATGGTCTTACAGATCTCTTCGCCACGCTTCGCCATGGGTTCCCAATCGATAGAGTCGGTGCCCAGCATGTAGAAGCGCTGGTAAGTGCTGCGCACGGTGGCGTCGTCGTCGTAGAACATCATAGCCACTTGCGAATTGAGAGCGAATTTGTCGCTGGTGGCAATGACCTTTTGGGCGTTGAGTTCGTCGCCGGTGGGGGTTTTGAAATTGAAATAGGCCGTGAGCAGAGTGGAACCGAAATACGCATTGCGCAACACGTTGACCGCCCCGCCGTTCATGCGCTCAGCGGCGCGCGAAATGGCCTGCGGAATGATGGGAATGGACGAAGCGCCCGTACCGCCGAAGACCGACCCGAGGATAAACACCTTGGGCGTGCCGTTTTGCGCCGCTTTGGTGAGCTGCGCGAGGAAACTCTTCAGCTCGTTGTCCATCGGACTCTCGGCAGCTTCGAGGATGGCGTGGTACATCATCATCGAGCCGAGGTGAGTTTGTGCGCGATAGCCGTGGCGGAGGTTGAATTCCTCCACTTGTTTGGTGAGCACCAGGTCGGCCAGATCGGCCTCTTCGCGGTGGTTGTATTGCGTTCCGCCGTAGTCAAACACCTCTTGGAAGGTGCTTTTCGCATCGTAGTTGGGGCTGAACTCATAATACTTCACGTTGGCCGAGAAGAAGGTGTCTTTAAGCGGAGTGCGCGCGGCGGCATCGCTGCCTTTGGCGCGGCAGTAGGCCTCTTTTACCTCCTTGAGGCGGGCGAAGTTACCGTTGTTTTTATCGGTATCGAGGGCAAGGAGGTGGAGTTCGGTGTCGTCGAACATGCCCATGGCACAGAGGTGCAGGAGCGATTCGATGCAACGCATGCCCGTTCCACCGATGCCGAGAACGAAAAACTGATTCATAGCATTTTATTTCTTGAGGTGGAGGATGGAGCCAAGCTTAGAATTGGGAGTCACCAAAGCGAGGAGGACAAGCAACACAACGTAACCCAAAGTAAGCGCCCCCAAAGTCATCCATAGAGTATGGCTGAATTGCGTTTATATGGCGCTTTATGGATATGGCCCATAACGTAGAGGTCATTATAAAGGAAGAAACCAATCCAAGCCACGGCCCAAACAATGCCACATGCCCAGCGGCGTTTGATGTAAGAACGGTCTTTTCCGCCCTCCCAAGAGATAAGCGTCGAGATGCCCCAAGCGACAAAAAGGGCAACAAGGAGGACAACAGCTGCCCAAACCCAGGTTTCGGTTTGCAGCGCATGGAGCTGCTTCGACGTAGTAACGTTGATCATAATGTAATAAGAATAAGATTATCGTTTATTTGACTTGATGTAGAGCGTATAGATGGGCGTCTTGAGAATCCGTTCCTTGATTTCGGGATTGATCAGACACTGTTCGATGCTGGCTCCCACCGAAACGTTTTGCTCTCCGGGATGGGTGAGACTCTCGAAGGTGAAAAGCGGCAGATAGACCTCAGTCATCGGGCTAATATCGGTGGCAAAGAGATCGATCTTGGTGTAGTTGAACGGATTGCCGTCGAGAGCCTCATCGGGGTTGTATAAATCTCCGGCAAAGGTGAGCTCCACGATGCCATTGGCGGAAAACTTCTTGTCATCGACCTTGACAAAACCCTCACAATCGGCCGGTTCGATCTCTTTCTCGGGCTGTACCTTTTCCTCCTTCGCGGTGCAGAAATCGGTATAGGGTTGATTAACATTAGAAACCTTGGCCGTGAGACGATCAATGCGATAGCCGCCCAGACTATTGCGATCTACACGGAGTCCGGTCTCGAAGGGCTTCCCGTTTTCGAGCTTTTTGCCCTCCTCATCTTCGCCGTTGACGAGTATCGGCTCAATGTCATCTTCCCAACCGGCTTCCCAGTCTTGCACTTCATAGTTGCCCGCAGTCTTAACCACCTTGGCACTCAGCAATTCATCGGGCTGCATCCCCTTGCCGTCGGGAGAATAGAGGAAGGGAGCGTGCACCGAGAAGTGGAACTCGGAGGTGCCGGGGAAGTCCTCGAGGCGCACCGACTGCTTCACGCGGTTGTAGATATTGTCGGGCAGGCGCTGATCGGTGAAAAGGAAGTAGAAACGCTTCTTTTGCACCGAGCGAGCGCCGACAAGTTCCTCGTAGGGCTCGACGAAGATGAAGATATCGTGCCCCTTCTTGAGCCAAGTCTTGAACGCCTCGGCCAAATAGGGGTTGTTGTCGTTGCCTTTCGTCACCGTGGGCTCGTAATATTCACCGTCGGTGAGGAGAACGCCCTCTGTGTTGCCGTTGGCGATGCGCTCGGCCGCCGTTTTGAGATCGGCAAAGGGCACGTTGTCAATGGTGCGCAGCAGCGCGTAGGTCGAATCGGCGGCATGCGGCTCGATGTTCTTGCCCTTGACGGCAAAATACTGCTTGGCACTGGCCGTGAGCGAAGGCTCGAAAGCTTGGAAAAAGCGCGAATGCTGCCCCTCTGCGATGCAGTTCGAATAATCGACATAGAGGGCCAGGGCGTTGGGATTGAGCTTTTCGTTCTGCTTTCGAAATAGAATTCGTGGAATTCAGCGAGCTTGTCGGCGCTTTCCGGCGTCGGCGTACCGCCACCGCAGCCCGTCAAACAGCCAATGCCGATCAGCGAACCGACACCGATCAGCAATCCGAGGATCAAGTGAGTGATTTTCATATCGTGAAGCGTTGTTTTTATTATAGATCGGGAGAGGTGTGCTGCCACGCCCGCGTTTCTCGACAACACGCAGCGGGTGTGACCGTCAACGGCGAGCGAGCAGTTCAACTGCCGAAGTCCGTGCACTGCCCGCCCGGAGGGCGGAGGCAACAGATCGCGGTGCCCGAACGAGGACGGGGAAGCGCGGTCGAAGACAAGCAATAAAAACGGAATTAATAAACAAACTTTTGGCGACTACAAGGCATAGTCATTGCACAATTCATTCAAATCCGGTGCTTACTCGGTGCAAATATAATAACTATATCACAATTCAACGAACCTCCCACCCGAATTTTTACACCTCAGTGGACAAAAACGCAGCTTGCCACCCGCAAGATGCTAAAAATATGCGCTTTTCCCGCATCACCCATTATTAAATAAACGTATATCCATCCATTCTGCTCAAATTTCTTCCTTTTCCTCCCCTTTCTTCCTGAAGAAAACAACAAAAAAGCATATCAAAATCGCAAGTTGCAGTCAGAAAAACGCATTCCGCCGCGAACTGTCGCAGCATTTCGTCGCATTTATTCACACGCGCCTCGTTTCTCACCCCATTTCTCCGACCGGGCTGACTTAAAGGCACTTTGCAGCGGCTTTCGCCCCGCCGATGTCCGCCCGTTCACCCCGCTTCCGCCGCCCGCGGCGGCTGCGCCGAGTGCACTTTCCGCAGCTTTTCGGCATTTCATCCCCGCTCTTTCCCGAAAGCCTCGTGTTTTCGGAGATTTGTCCCCCATTTTCGCAGCTACCTCCACACGACAACGAATTGAGCTCGTCCTCAATCCTCCGAAACCGACGAGTCGTGCACCCCGAAGCAGGCACGACTCGCAGCAAAACGCCAACAACGCAGACCGCCGCAGCCGAACGAAAAGTTCGACTGCGGCGGCAAAGCAAAAGCACCGAGCTCGCCTCAGCCCAAGAAGACGGAGAGGACGAGTTGCGCCAAGAGGATGCGCATAAACATGGCCAGGGGATAGACCGTGGAATAGCCCACAGCCGGGGCGTTGTTGCCCGCGGTGGCATTGGCAAATGCGAGGGCGGGAGGGTCGGTGTTGGAGCCGGCAATGAGCCCCATGAGGGTGAAGTAGTTGAGCTTCATCTTCAGCCGCGCAAAGACGCCGACCAGCAGAATGGGCACGGTGGTGATGAGGAAGCCCATCCAGACGTAGTGCACGCCGTCGCCCTGGGTGATGGTGTTCCAGAACGAGGCGCCGGCCTGGATGCCCACACTGCTGAGGAAGAGCACGAGTCCGACTTCGCGCAGGAGGAGGTTGGCCGAGGTGGAAACGTAGGTGTTGATCTTATAGCGGTAGCCCACGGCGCCGATGAGGATGGCGACCACGAGCGGTCCGCCGGCCAGGCCGAGTTTGACGGGCACGGTGATGCCGGGAATGGGGATGGGGATCTGCCCCACGATGATACCGATGAGGATGCCGAAGAAGATGGCGCCCACGTTGGGGTGGTCGAGGTGTTTGACCTGTGCGCCGACCACATCTTTGAAGCGCTCAATGTTTCTCCGTGCCGGTGACCAAAATGCGGTCGCCGACCTGCAAACGGAGGTCGCGTGCGGCGAAGAGGTCCATGCCGTGGCGGGTGACGCGGGTGACGTTGACGTTGTAGAGCGAGGAGACGTGGAGCTGCGCGAAGCTTTTGCCGTTGATTTCGGGTCGCGTCACGACAAGTCGGCGGCTGACGTACTGTTCGCTTTCGATTTTCTCCTCGTGTCCCACTTCGATGAGCTCACCGAGGAGTTCGCTGATGCGTTCGGCGTCCTTTTCGGCGCAAACGAGGTGGACCTGCATGTTTTGCTCGAGCACGGTTTCACGTCCCGGGATGAGGAGGGTGCCGTCGGGGAGGATGCAGCGCGAAATGACGAATTGGACGTTGAGGAACTGGTGGAGCGCTTCGAGGGTGCGGCCTTCGGCTGCGGTTTTGGTGACGCGAATCACCAGGTGCTTGGGCGCCGAGGTGGGATCGCTCTCCTCGGCCGTTTCCAGCGCTTTGCGTTCTTGCTCGAGCGAGGTGCGGGTGAGGAAGCGCACGGCGATGGTGGCCAGAATGATGCCCACCACGCCGAGGGGATAGGCGCAGGCGTAGCCGTTGGCGATGACAGGCACATCTTTCACGCCCGCCATCAGGTCGGGTAGCACGTTGTTGGCCGCTCCGAGACCGGGGGTGTTGGTCACCGCACCGTAGAGCACGCCCACCATCATGGGTAGATTGCTGGGCGAGTGGGGGTCGTCGAAGATGCCGAGGGCGGTGGCGAGGAAGTAGAGGCCGATCATCACGGCCACATTGAGGAGCACGAGGCTGAGGGTGAGCATGTTCATGCCCAGGCCGCCCGATTTGAAGGTTTGAAAGAAGCTGGGGCCCACCTGCAGTCCGATGCAGTAGACGAAAAGAATGAGGCCGAGCTCCTTGACCATGTCGATCACGTGCTTTTGTCCGGCAACGGCGGCGACAGGGTCTGCATAAAGATAATGTGTGCAGATGTGTCCGACGAGAATACCGACGAAGAGCACCCACGTCACGCCGAAGGCGATACCGTTTTTGCCGCCGATGCGCCAACGTCCCAGGCGTACGCCGAGACTAATGACCAGGGCATACAGAATAACCAAGTGAGCTAAGCTCTCAGGGTTCTGCATGAGTTTAATGAACCATTCCATGGATTGAATTGAATTTGACTGACTGTATAATTATTTCCGGGTGCAAAATTAAAACTTATTCGATGTTTTCCCAAGTCTTCTCGGGGCGAAAAGCGCAAAAGCGGGGAGGTTTCGCATTCGGGCGGGGAAAATTCACAATGAAAAGATAAAAACCGCATACGCCGCAGCATTTTTGTGGCACACTCGGCGCAATTATTCCTGACACTTGGGGGATGTCGCGCAATAATATTCGCACCGCAACACTCGCCTACCCTCCGCCGTAGGCTGTGTCCCATCCAGTGCCGTGTTCTTTTGTTTTCACCGCCTGTCCCGTCTCGGTTGCCCCGACCGAGACGAGCATAAATTTCGGTGTGAAGATAAAGAAATGGCACAAGAGGCCTTGCAACGACAAAAAACATGTATCTTTGTAGATGGCTGACGCTTCCTCGGCCATCACTGGCGCGAAAACAGATGCTGCAGACGCTTCGCCCCAACGAACGGAGGGCTGCCGAACAGTCCGCCTTCCTTTGTTTCATCGCTCAGTGACGGGGGTCGTCTCGCGAATTACGAGCAGCCCTGCGGAATCGTTCCCGACACCTTAAATAAACATCTCTGAGTATTCCCGATTCACCTCTCCATCATCGCATGTTTAACGAAGCGACACGCGTACAGATGCCGGCTTTGGTGCATCTGACCCGATTAGGTTATCAATACTTTGGCAAGATCCATGAAGACGATGCCAAAGAGGGGGGTATATGACCCTGACACCAACATCCTTCTGAAGGTATTTCGAGCGCAATTCTGCCAACTCAACCCAACGCAGTCCGGTGCTTTTGAACAAACTTTATCTGCAATTCGCAAAGAACTCAACGACGACGATCTAGGTTGTGGTTTTTATCAGCGGCTCAAAGCCACCTCACCACTCAAACTGATCGATTTCGACCACCCGGAAGCAAACGTATTCCATTGTACGGCAGAATTCACCTGTAGAAATGGACAAGCCGAGTTTCGCCCGGACATCACCCTGTTCGTCAACGGGCTGCCGTTGTGCTTCGTCGAAGTGAAAAAGCCCAACAACTCCGGGGGCATGGTGGCAGAAAGTACGCGCATGAACAAAGAGCGATTTCCCAATGCGAAGTTTCGTCGCTTCATCAACATGACGCAACTGATGATCTTCTCGAACAATATGGAATACGACACCATGGGAGGAGTGGTACCGGTGGAAGGCGCGTTCTACTGCACGGGAGCAAGAAGTTTTGCTCCCTTCAATTGTTTCAGAGAAGAGAATACACGAGGTAACAAAGTCGCGCCTTTTCACGAAAACTATCCCTACGGGGGGAAATCATCCCCTCGATCGAGAAGCAAATTCTTTCGGACTACAATTGCCAGGTGATTCACACGAATCCTGAGTATCAAACCAATCGTTCGCCCTTCACTCCCACCAATCGGATTTTGACTTCAATGTGCAGCCCCGAACGCTTGCTCTATCTGCTGCGCTATGGCATAGCCTATGTGCGTATGGAACGAGAAGTGGACGGCAAGATCGAATCGACTGATCAAAAGCATATCATGCGCTATCAGCAACTCTTTGCAGCGATGGCGATAGAGCGCAAACTGTCGGAGGGCATTCGTTCCGGTCTTGTGTGGCACACGCAGGGAAGTGGGAAAACCGCACTGTCCTACCACCTCACTCATGTGCTCAACGACTATTTTGCCCGTCAAAACAAAGTGGCCAAGTTCTACTTTATCGTAGACAGACTTGATCTGCTCGAACAAGCCACTCAGGAGTTTGAAGCGAGAGGTTTGGTGGTCAACACCGCCAATAGCCGCAAAGAACTCATGGAACAGTTTCGTATCAATCAGGCTCAACACGGATCGACGGGCAAGTCAGAAATTACGGTAGTGAATATCCAGCGTTTCGCCGAAGACAAAGAGCGTGTAGAACTCAATGCTTACGCCACGAATCTGCAAAGAGTCTTCATCTTAGACGAAGCGCACCGCGGCTATCGCCCGGGTGGCTGTTTCTTGGCCAACCTCTTCGACGCGGATCAAAATGCCATCAAGATTGCGCTCACCGGCACGCCCCTTCTCAAAGATGAACGGGCTTCGTGTAAAATATTCGGCAACTATCTGCATACCTACTATTACGATCGTTCCATCGCCGACGGCTATACGCTCAAGATCATGCGTGAGGATATCGAAACGTCCTACAGAGAAAAACTCACAGCAGTACAAGAGAAACTGGAGACGCTGGTGCAGAAGAAGGAAGTCAGCAAACATCAAATCATCGAACACGACAGCTATGTTGACGAACTCTTGCGATACATCATCACCGACCTCGTACGCTTTCGCAAATTCAAGGAGATGACAGTTTGGGCGGCATGATGATCTGCGAAACAAGCGCACAAGCGGAAAAACTGCATCAACACTTCGAGCAAATTCGGCAAAGTGTGTGTCCGGACACTCCGCTAAAAGCGGGCCTCATCCTACACGACTACGAAGACAAGGAAACGCGTCGACAACTCGTCAAGGACTTCAAAAGGAACATGACGATCGACGTGCTCATTGTCTACAACATGCTGCTCACCGGTTTTGATGCCCCGCGACTCAAGCGCCTCTATTTTGGTCGTAAACTCAAAGACCACAATCTTTTGCAGGCCATTACGCGAGTGAATCGGCCATACAAAGACATGCGCTACGGCTTTCTGATCGATTTCGCAGACATCAAGCGCAATTTTGAAGAGACCAACGAAGCCTATCTCCAAGAATTAAACCGCTTTAATGAGGTGGCAGACGAGGAAGAAGGAAGCATGGTTGACACCTTCTCCCAAGTTTTGGAGAGTAAAGAAGAAATCATCAAACAGATGAAAGAGATTCGCCAAACTCTCTTCGAATACTCGTGCGACAATGCCGAAGATTTCTCGACCGAAATATCGACGCAAGAAGACAAAAGCGTACTGCTCGATCTCAAGCACACCCTCATAGCAGCCCAAAATATGGCCAATGTGGTGCGCACCTTCGGCGACGAAGAGATGCGCAATGCCTTTGCTCAAGTCGAAATCACCAAACTTCCCGCTCTGCTCAACGAGGTGCAGCAGCGCATCAACCTCATCAATCAGAAAGCAGCCTTCGAAACCAACGCGCAAACGAAGCTCCTCATCAATGAAGCCATGCTCGACATCGAGTTCAACTTCTCAAAAATCGGACAAGAGGAGCTGCACCTGATAGCCGGCGGAATGGAGTTGAAAGAAAAATGGCAACGCACGATCACGGCCTTCACGGAAAATATAGACCAAGACGATCCCGAATTCATCTCGCTGCGCGAGGCTTTCACCGAACGATTTAGAGAACGAGGCTTTGTGATCGACACCATTGCCAAGTTCAACGAAGAAACTCAAGCGCTGGACGAAATCATACAGCGTTTGAAAGCCATCCAACTTCGCAACAACGCCTTGGTCAAGAAGTACGACGGCGATGCCAAATTCGCCCGCGTGCACAAACGCATCAGAGAGGTCAATCGACTAAGAGAAACCCAAAAGCAGAAGCCGATGTTCTCCTTCAAGGACGAAGAAATCATGGTCATCCTGAAAATCATCAAGGACAATATCGACACTAAAGTCTATGACAGAAACGACATCCTGCTGAAAGACGCCTATTTCTCCAAAACTGTACTTAGTCTGATCAGCCAGTGTCTCTATCATTTCCCACAAATTGAACCCGACTCAAAAGACTACGGGTTCATCCGCGACCGCATCACACAACAATATCTCCATCAATACAACGCGACCTATCCCACAGCATAAGAAATGCCTATCAAAGAACAGACCCTCCGCCTCATTGACGAACTCAAAGCCACGTGCAAGAGCTATGGCATGGGCAATGACGGCAATGAATATAAGATCATCACACAGGTCTTTCTCTACAAGTTCCTCAACGACAAGTTCGGCTACGAAATTAAACATGCGCAAAGTGAACTTGCCGCACGCATCCTATCGGCTCCCAAGTGGGAACTGGCCTATGCCGAGCTGAGCGACAACGAGAGAATGCTCTTGCAATGCGCCATCTCGCCCGATGTTCCGGTTTTAGAACCCTATCATCTCATTGCTCACCTCTGGAATCAACAGAGCAAAGGCGACTTCGACACGATATTCGACAACACCATGACAGACATCGCCGAAAAGAACGCCGACATCTTCTCCACACAAACCTCAGGCCATACGAAAATCCCACTCTTCGAACCGCTCACCCACTATGTAACCGACACAGCCCAACGGGCATCCTTCGCCCGTGCGCTGGTAGACAAGCTCGTCAATTTCTCGTTCGAAGCGGCCTTCAAGCAACACTACGACTTCTTTGCCTCCATCTTTGAGTATCTCATCAAAGACTACAACACGTCAGGGGGCGGAAAATATGCCGAATACTACACCCCCCACGCCATTGCCACCATCATGGCGCGCCTACTCGTTGGCGACAATCCGCAGCTCTACAGCCAAGAATGCTACGATCCCTCAGCCGGCACAGGCACACTGCTCATGGCACTCAGCCACCAAATCGGCGAAGAGCGCTGCACCATCTTCTCACAAGACATCTCGCAGCGATCCAACAAGATGCTCAAACTCAATCTCCTGCTCAACGGTTTGGTCTCTTCGCTCGACTACGCCATACAAGGCGACACCCTCACCTCACCTTATCACAAGAGCGACGACGGACAAAGCCTGCGACAATTTGATTTCGTGGTGAGCAACCCTCCATTCAAATATGATTTCTCTGATACCCGCGAGAAAATCGCTGCACAACCCGCACGCTTCTGGGCGGGAGTGCCCAACGTGCCGGCCAAGAAAAAGGACGGAATGGCCATCTACACCTGCTTTATCCAGCACGTGCTCAATTCGTTGAAATCAACGGGCAAAGGCGCCATCGTTATCCCCACAGGTTTCATCACCGCCAAGAGCGGCATCGAAAAGAAGATTCTCGAAAAAATCGTGGCCGAACGCTGGGTTTACGGCTGCGTATCCATGCCCAGCAACGTCTTTGCCACCACCGGCACCAACGTCTCGGTGCTCTTTTTCGACAAATCGGCCACTGCCGACAAAGTGGTGCTCATCGACGCCAGCAAATTGGGCGAAGAATATAAAGAAGGCAACACACAAAAGAAACGCTTGCGCGACTTCGAGATCGAGAAAATCGTTTCGACCTTCCGCGAACGCCGCGCCGTCGACGATTTCTCCGTCTGCGTCAGCTACGATGAGATAAAAGAAAAAGGCAATTCCCTCTCTGCAGGACAATATTTCGACATCAAAATCGAATATGAAGACATCACCGAGGAGGAATTCAATGCTCGTATGGCCAACTTCAAACAAACGCTATCCGAACAATTCGCCGAGAGCCATCGACTCGAAGAGGAAATCATGAAACAATTGGATGCTTTAGTCTTCAACACCAATATAGGCAACAATGAATAACGAAGTTCTATTTAGGCTATATGATCTTCCCAATGAAGAGGGAAAGGTGCAGGTGCTTATAAAAGAGGAAAACATTTGGTGCACACAGAAAGCTATGGCACAACTCTTTGATGTGAATCTACCGGCAATAAGCAAGCACCTAAAAAACATCTTTGAAGAGGGCGAGTTAGAAGTAAATGCAACTGTTTCCAAAATGGAAATAGTTCAGACCGAAGGCAAGCGAAACATCAAAAGAAGCATCGATTTTTATAACCTCGATGCCATTATCGCTGTTGGCTATCGTGTTTCTTCTGCCAAAGCAACTAAGTTTCGTCAGTGGGCAACAAAAATTCTAAATGAATACATCCGCAAAGGCTTCGTGATGGACGATGAGCGTCTCAAGCAGGGAGAGACAATCTTTGGTAAGGACTATTTCCGCGAATTACTCGAGCGAGTACGTTCCATCCGAGCCAGTGAACGACGCATTTGGCAGCAGATCACCGACATCTATGCAGAGTGCAGCACAGACTACGATCGCAACGCCCCTACAACCAAGGAATTCTATGCCATGATACAAAATCGCTTTCATTATGCGATCACAGGGCATACAGCAGCAGAAATCATCTACACAAAGGCCGATCACACCAAAGAGCACATGGGGTTGACCACTTGGAAAGGTGCTCCGGAGGGACGCATTCTTAAGTCAGACGTGAGTGTGGCCAAAAACTACCTATCCGAAGAGGATATACGCCGATTGGAACGTGCAATAACCGGCTTCTTTGACTATATTGAAGATTTAGTAGAGCGCGAAACAACCTTTACGATGGCTGATTTCTCCGAGAGTGTCAATGCTTTCCTAAATTTTAGACGTTATCAAATACTCCAAGGCAAAGGCTCAATCTCAAGCGAGCAGGCAAAAGTGAAAGCCCATACCGAGTATCAACTCTTCAATCCTACGCAACGCATAGACTCGGATTTCGACAAAGAACTGCGTAAACTGAACCGAAAACGCAAAAACAATGATCATGAAGAAGTATAAACTTGGGAACATTCTGACCATCTCGTCCACCTCTATAACACCACAAGCTGGGCGAACATACCACCTCTATAGTCTGCCATCTTTTGATAACGGGAAAATACCTGAAATTACCAAAGGAGAAAACATTCAAAGTAACAAATATGTAGTGTCCAATCGCTGTATTCTTTTCAACAAATTGAATGTGCGTTTTAAGCGCATATGGAGAATAGAAAATAATGCGCCTAACAAGTTGTGCTCTACGGAATTCCTGCCATTGATTATAGATGAAAGTATTATAGATTATCAATATTGCTACTATTTGCTAGCATCCAACGACTTGACTAATTACCTTTGCGGAATAAATAGCAATACATCAGGAAGCCATAAACGCATCAATCCTGATATACTGCTGGACTTGGAAGTGACTCTCCCAGTATTGGATGAGCAAAAGCGCATAGGCTCCATTCTTGCAAACCTTGACCGAAAAATAGCTCTCAATCGTTCGATAAATCATAATTTAGAGGCGATGGCCAAGCAACTCTACGACTATTGGTTCGTGCAGTTCGACTTTCCCGATGAGAATGGCAAACCCTACAAAAGTAGCGGAGGGAAAATGGTGTGGAATGAGAAACTGAAGAGAGAAATACCCGAGGGGTGGGAGGTGTCCCAACTTGGAAATATATGTTCTTTTCGTAATGGAATCAACTATGCAAAAGATGAAGTTGGTAGCCCCTATTCAATTGTAAATGTAAGAAATATATCTTCGACCTCTATTATTTTAGATAGTGAGGACTTTGATGTTATTACGATTCCATCGAGTAAAGCACAAAACTATATGCTAACAGAGAAAGACATTGTTATAGCTAGAAGTGGTTGTCCTGGGGCTACTCGTTTACTACAAACCCCTAATAGCACATTGTACTGTGGGTTCATCATTTGCTGTACCCCTTTTGTGGGTAATTTGCGAATTTATCTCACATTTTTACTCAAAAGTCTTGAAGGATCTTCCGCAACGACTTCTGGTGGGTCTATTCTCCAGAATGTAAGCCAAGAAACGCTAAAGTCTTTATTGGTTACTATTCCACCAATGACTCTATTGGTGCACTTGATAAATTCTTGAATGATATAATAGAACAGCTCTATTCAAACTCAAAGACAATAAAAGAACTCACTAAGCTACGCGATTCCCTTCTTCCTCTTTTAATGAACGGTCAAGTGTCGGTAAATTATGATTTATCGAACGATTGAGGGCTATTTTACGGTCTATTGTCGAGAAGATATTACCAATATACTCTTGTTCTTCTAAGGAAGGCAAGAGTATAGGTATATCATATAGAGTCTGTGCCGATAGAGTATACCTCATACCACTACCCGTTGCATTAAGTTCAAAGTACTTCTTTATATAGTTTGAGTGCAAAAAAGCATTGAGATATTTCCCTAACAAAATATCTTCGTTGGGCTTTACTAATGCACAGTGATAGCCAAGAATAACGCTATCAGAATCATCTGCGATGTATGTTGAAATACCTATATCATCACGTGTTTCACTATCTTTGGTTAGAGCGACATACCCTCGTTTTAGGGATAAACGCTCTATATCTTTTTCTTTTGCCGAAGCAAGCATAAAGGATTTATGCATAGATTGGGTAATAGCCCAATTATGATATACGTCCACAAAATTGCACAAACCCACTTTTTGCTCTCCTTCTTTGGTCTTTTTATCAACGCTACTTATTATTATTTCAGCCATATCTCCTAATTTGTATCTTTTCAAATGAGGAGATAATAGACACCCTAACCCAGTAACACTCACAATTGATTTAGTATCTTCCAAATTGTCTGTTTGTTTCATATCCAATGACCTTGTTATAGACTGGTGTGTTGATATGCAAAGATACGCCCCACGGCGCAATCCCCGAAGAAATCAGCGACAAAATGCCATTGTCAACCGATGTACTTGCGGTGCGCCATCTTTACGTTCGTCTGATTCACCATAGCATAGTGCAACGTCGTATCAATTTTGACATGCCCCAACAGCCGCTGCACCTGTTCAATAGGCATCCCCTTATCGATGGCCATCGTCGCCAGCGTGCGGCGGAACTTGTGCGGATGTATTTTATGTAAACCCACCCGTTTCCCCAGATTGCGCAACCGAGTTTCTACCCCTCCTATCGTCAATCGGCTATGAGGCGAGGAAAGTGCCACAAACAACGCCGGGTTCTCATCCGTGCGGCTCTCGAGATAGCGTTGCAAATGTATCTTCGTCCGCGCATTGAAATAAACCTCGCGCTCCTTGTTGCCCTTTCCCAACACCACACACTGCCTTTCGTGGAAATCGATGTCCTCGCGATTCATCTTCACCAACTCCCCGACACGCATTCCGGTAGAAGCCAACAAGTCTACCATCGCCAAATCTCTCATTTCGCTACAGGCATCGCGCAGCATCTCCATATTCTCATCGCTGATCACCTCTTTGACCAAACTCTCCGTGCGCACTTTGTGAATACGACGCACCGGACTTTTGGCAATACAGTCCTCGTCCTCCAACCACGCAAAGAAACTCGAGAAAATGCGCCGCAAATTATCGATGGTCACCCTACTCGATCCACGTTCACGCTGATAACAAGCCAGATAAGCACGAATATCATTCGTATCCAGCGCAGCAATACGTTTTTGCACACTGCAGAGCAAAGACGCTATGGTCGACTCGTAGTAGCGCAACGTGTTTTCAGAACAACCTTCTATTTTCTTTGCCGCAATAAAGGCTTGCAACAGTTCCTCATTCGCCTGCTCCCGCTGTCGTTCCTCGCTTTCTGCCGGCACCATTCGCACCTCTTCAAACACCACATGCAAACCTCTCGCAGGCGCAACTGCTCATTGACACCCAACACACCTGACATCTCTGCCAGCACGTGCTCTATCTTTTCTTCTTTCATCTAATTCTTTTTTTGTGTTACACCATATATAGCAAAAACTTCCGAGAAGAAAGAAACCAATCGTTCGATAAATCATAATTTACCGACACTTGACCGTTCATCAAAAGAGGAAGAAGGGAATCGCGTAGCTTAGTGAGTAAGTCTATTTCTTCTCCTATAATCATCTGCTTTTCAAAGAATGCGCTGCATACCTTTTCAAATGAGAGGAGAACGGCAGTGTTTGGTACAACAACCGGCAATACGAATAGATCATCCTTAGTGATTGAACCAAAAGTGGTTCCAGCTGCATTTCTCTGGTCGAAAGCGGTCTTTAATCCATCTATAATGTAATATAAGTGTGTTATTGAACCTACCTTGCTATTGAGTGCAGCGAGGCCTCGACCAATACAGCAGTCATTGTTCGCAATATTCGTTGCACCAACAGGAGCACGCACACTCATAAGTATATCTCTCTTTTTCGCAAAGCGTGTTGGTGCTGTTGTATATTGTCTGATACTTGGGAAGCGTATTCCAAAATCGGTACTTCCCTGATAGAATATTTTACCATTACCAACTTCGTTGTATGATGAGCCGTCAGGTGATTGCCCCATAATAATATTGGCTATGCCTGATAATTGTCCATCAGACCATCCCACAGGTATTTCCCTTTTCAACTTCTCATTCCACACCATTTCCCTCCGCTACTTTTGTAGGGTTTGCCATTCTCATCGGGAAAGTCGAACTGCACGAACCAATAGTCGTAGAGTTGCTTGGCCATCGCCTCTAAATTATGATTTAGCATCCATCATCTCTCAGCTTCACGACGTCAAGAAAGCCAATTTTGCGAATCATCGTGGTCGACAGGTCACAAAGTTTGTGTATATTTGCGCACGAGAAACGTGCGCGCGAGAAAGGCGTTGGAATTTTGCCGAAAAAGCCGCGCACTTTCTCTCGAAAATCGTGCGATTTTCCGCACAAGTAGTGGAGCTTTCGCCCCCCTTGGGCACCGAGCCTTTGCCGCCTCAACAGCGCGCACCCTGCCTTCACCCTCCACGGCACCTCACCGCCCGACAACCGGCGACACACGCCTTATTTACGATATAGGACGCACGCCACTATATAGACAGCGGCACACGCCAGATAGACCGCGCACACCATATATAATATATAGGACGCCCGCGCCTTGGCCCGCCTGCGGCTACCTCGGCGCCACTCCCGCCTCCTCAACGCCGGCCTCGTGCTCACATTCGCCGAGGCCGCGGCATTTTTCGATGCGTCGCACTCGACTATTCGGCAAGATTGCGTATATTTGCGCAGGCGCGCACGGCGCAGGCGGGAAAACCATCGCGTTTTTGCGCCGAAACGGGGAAGCTCCGCTCAATAACAGGGGCCTTTCGGCTCGCTCCCCCGCCTTTCGCCCCTCGCAGTCGCCCCGTCGCCCCACCCTCCCACAGTCCACCGCCTATGAACTCCCTCTTAGCCCGGTTGCGCCGCTACTTCGTTCGTCGTCAAGACGACCGTCGCAACGAACGCGCCGAAGACTTCCTCAAAGCCCTGCTCGAAGCCGGCGGCACCCTGCCGCGCTCGGCATGGGACGGGCTGTTTGCCCAGCTTGCCCTCGAGTCCGACACCGCCGCCCAGACGTTGGGTCGGCTCGCCCTCGAGGGGCGTGTCGACATCACGGCCGAAGGCGTCGCCCTCACCCCACGGGTCGTCGCGACGCCCTGGCGCTGATGCGCGCCCACCGCATCTATGAGCAGTATCTGGCCGAACACTCGGGCTATGCGCCCGCCGAGTGGCACGAACGTGCCCACCACATGGAGCACCGCCTCGATGCGCGCGAACGCGAGCGCATGGCCTCGCTCCTGGGCAACCCCCTTTTCGACCCCCACGGCGACCCCATTCCCACCGCCGGGCTCACCCTGCCCGCCCTGCCCGCCGGTGCGCGCGACACGGCGGCCGAGGGCCTGCCCGAAGCGGGGACGTTACTACGCGTGGTGCACATCGAAGACGACGACGCGCGGCGCTTTGCGCGCATTGCCGCCACGGGTTTGGCCAAAGACGCCGTGTTGCACGTGGCTGCGAGCGCAGAGGACACCTTTGCCTTCGACTATGAGGGCGAACACTTCGCGCTGCCCGCCGCTGACCTCGCCGCCATCGACCTCCGCCCCCTCACGCCGGCCGAAGCCGCCGAAGTGCCCGCCGACGCCTTCCGCATGAGTCGGCTCGCCGAGGGGGCAAACCGCCGTGGTGGCGGGACTTTCGCCCTCGTGCCGCGGTGCCTTGCGCCGCCGACTGATGGATCTCGGTTTCGTACGCGGCTCGCGCGTGTCGGTCGGCATGCGCAGTCCGCTGGGCAACCCCGTGGCCTATGTGGTGCGCGGCACTGCCATCGCGTTGCGCCGCGAACAAGCGCGCCAAATCATCGTCACTCCGTTATGAAATCCCCCTCTTCTTCCTCCTCCGCTCCACTTCCGCACGCGGCCTGCGCCGCGTGTCCCACCGCTTCGCTCCACTCCCTGCGCCGTCACGGCGAAACGGGAGGCGAAACGCGCTATGTCGTGGCCCTCGCCGGCAACCCCAACACGGGCAAGAGCACCGTTTTCAACCGCCTCACCGGGCTGAAACAGCACACCGGCAACTGGCCGGGCAAGACCGTGGGCAAGGCCGAAGGCTTCTTCGACTTCGGCGGCGAGAGCTATCGCATCGTCGACCTGCCGGGCACCTACTCGTTGGCCTCCACCTCGGAGGACGAGGAGATCGCCCGCGACTTCATTCTCTTCGGTCAGCCCGATGTGACAGTGATGGTGGCCGACGCCACGCGCCTGGAGCGCAACATAAACATGGTTTTGCAGGTGCTGCAAATCACCGATCGGGCGGTGCTGTGCGTCAACCTCATCGATGAGGCTGAGCGCAACCACATCTCCATCGATCTCCGGGCGCTCTCTCGGCGTCTGGGCATCCCGGTGGTGGGCGCCTCGGCGCGTTCGGGTCGGGGCATCGGTGAACTGCTCGAAGCGGTGCGCGCTGTGGCCTCGGGCACCTTCGTTTGTCGGCCCCCTCGCGGCTTCGATCTGCCGGCTGATACGGCCGCCGAGGTCAATCGCCTCACCGCAGCGGTGCGTGAAGCCCACCCCGAACTGTCCAACGCCGAGTGGATCGCCACGCGCCTGCTGGAACGCGACGAAGGCGTGCGGCGCGCCTACGCCACCCCCGAGCTCAACGCCCTGGCCGACGAGATACACCTGGCCATCGGCCACAACTTCCACGACCGCTGGATGGAGCAGATCTATGCCCGCGCGGGCGAAATCTGTGCCGCGGCCGTTCGGCGTCCCGGCGGCGAGGGGCTCTTGCCGCTCGACGTGAAGCTCGACCGCATCCTCACGCATCGCTTCTGGGGCTTCCCCATCATGCTCGTGTTGCTCTCGCTGGTGTTCTGGTTCACCATCATCGGCGCGAACTACCCCTCGGCCTGGCTCGACTCGCTGCTGGTGGGTTGGGGGCATCCGGCGCTGCGCTCGGCATTCGAGGCCATGCATTCGCCCGAATGGCTCACCGGCCTGCTCGTCGACGGGATGTATCTGACCACGGCGTGGGTGGTGGCGGTGATGCTGCCCCCGATGGCGGTGTTCTTCCCCTTGTTCACGCTGTTAGAAGACTTCGGCTACCTGCCGCGCGTGGCTTTCAATCTCGACGAACTCTTCCGGCGGTCGGGGGCCCACGGCAAACAGGCGCTAACCATGAGCATGGGCTTCGGTTGCAACGCGGCGGGCGTCGTGGCCACGCGCATCATCGACTCCGACCGGGAGCGGCTCATCGCCATCCTAACCAATAATTTCTCGCTCTGCAACGGTCGTTGGCCCACGCAGATCCTTTGGCCACGCTCTTCGTGGCGGCGGCCTTTCCCCGCGAATACGGTCCGACGGTGGCGGCAGTGGCCGTGATCGGCGTGCTGGTTTTGGGCATTGTGCTCATGTTCGCCTCGTCTTGGGCGCTGTCTCGCACCGTGTTGCGGGGCCAAGTGTCGACGTTCCACCTCGAATTGCCGCCCTATCGTCCGCCGCAGTTTTGGCAAACGCTCTACACCTCGCTCATCGACCGCACCATCATCGTGTTGTGGCGCGCGTTGACGTTTGCCGCCCCCCGCCGGTGCGCTGATTTGGCTCACCTGCAACATCGAGGTGGGCGGCGCTTCGATCGCGGCTCACCTCATCAGTTGGCTCGACGCGCCGGCGTGGTACATGGGCCTCAACGGCATTATCCTCCTGGCCTATGTACTGGCCATTCCAGCCAACGAAATCGTGATACCCACCATCTTGATGCTCACGCTCATGGCGTTGGGGCAGGTCGACGCGGCGAGTGCGGGCGTACTCACGGAGGGCAGCGCCGAACAGACGCGGCAGATTCTGCTGGCGGGCGGTTGGAATCTGCTCACGGCGGTGAACCTCATGCTCTTTTGCCTGCTGCACCACCCGTGTTCCACGACGCTCTACTCTATATATAAGGAGACGCGCTCTTGGCGCTGGACGGCGCTCTCGGCCTTGCTCCCGCTTTCGCTCGGCGTGTTGGTCACGGTGATCGTCGCCACGGTGTGGCGCTGGGTGCAATGAGCGCCGTTTCGGCTTGCCCGCGCGCGGTGTCGGCGTGAGGTGGGCCGCTGGGTGTGCCCCGCCCGCTGCTGTCGTCGGTTGCTTTCCGTCGGCAGGCAGCGGGCGGGGTTTTCGGTGGATGCGCCCTGCGATTTCGGCGCCTCGGGCCGTGGCGGGGGTGCCTTTTCGCCCCGTGCGGCACTGCCCTGCGCGCGTTCGCTTCGAGCGCCTGCGCACCGCCCGCGACAAGGCGCGACGAACGCCCCGCGCTTTGCACAGAACAATTGGCAAATGCCGCGCATTCACACAATAAAGTCTAACACGCGAGAAAAAATTGGGGGGTAATCGTGCACAATCGGCCGACGGCGCTTATATTTGCCGTGCAATCAACGTCTCGTGTCCCCTTCGGACACACAACTACCTCAATCCGCGTCGCTCCGGTTGCGTCCGACTTAACAACTGTTCCCCTCATTCGAACACAGACTTTCGTGCAGTTGCTCGACGGTCACGCGCTGTTCCGGCTCGCCCACGCCTCGCGATCGGGACGCCCCCACCCGGGCACGCAAAAAAACCTACAAACGGCGTATGAAAAAACAATATCTCTCTGCATTCGCCCTTGCGCTCTTCGCCTCCACGGCCTTCGCGCAGACCAATCCTGTTCGCACTGTCGCAGAAGTGGCAGTAGCCAATGAAAACACCACGGGCAAAGACGTGTTCATCGTACTGGGCAACAACCTCGCCGCGCGCATCAACACCGACGGCGGACAAATCACCGGCCGGGCCGCAGGTTCGCCCGTGCGCATCGTGACCGTCAACGCCACCGACCACGTTTACAAGATCTACGACGTGAAGAGCGGCAAGTGGTTCGCCAACAAAGGCGGTGCCACGGCCACAAAAGCCGACGACCAAGTGACCCTTTCGGACACCCCCTCCGAATGGTACATCTATAATAACAACAACGGCAGCGACGCCACGCTGCTCGACATCGCGCCCAAGGTGGGCAGCGCCGCCATCACGGACGGCACCATCGCTTCGTGGAACTTCTACCAGGGTTATGCCCCGGGCAAGCACGTGGGCTACTGGGATGCCAACGACGGCAACTCCGCTTGGCGCCTGTATGACCCCAAGGCCTTGGTGAAATCGAGCGTCGCAGCGCTCGCCGCTGTGGATTCTTCGGCTGCCGCCGCCGCCAACAACGCCATCGACGCCGCGAGCGACGAAGCAGGCTACGCCGCTGCGCTCAAAGCTTTCCGCCAGGCCCTCGACGACCACCAAGTGCGCTTCGCCAACACGGGTCGCGGCGCGAAAAACTACCTCACGCTCTCGACAGATTTCAAGGCCGGCGCCACCGAAACCAAGAATGCAGAAGACGTGTTCGTGCTGAAATATCACGCCGACAACGACAATTTCTCTCTGCAACACGCCGTGACGGGCCGCAACTTGGCCAACGTCCCCGGCCGCGACCAAGCCATTCCCTCCACCACGAGCGATGCCACGCGCTACGATCTGCTGTCGAACGGCAAGAACAACACGATCTCGCTGCGCAACGTGAGCATCAACGCCGATCTGAACTATCTGCACCTGGCCGGCGACAAGGTAAATGTGGTTCGTTGGGAAGCCGGCAGCGGAGACGCCAACAATGCCTCGACTTGGACGATCGAAAACGCCGACGACATCGACGATAGTGCACTGCTCTCCGCAGCCATGCGGCGTTTTGAACTCATCCCCGCTCCCTCAGACGCGGGTGAGCAACTCGGCCAGCGCACGCTGACGGACGAAGTCGACGAGCTCGTAGATAAACTCCTGGATAACGAGCCCCTCACGCTCCAGGAATATCAGCAACTCCTCTCTGCCCACGCCGACAACCACTTCTATGAACTGAATATGCCCAAGAAAGGCATGTTCCTCAAGATCAAATCGAACGACGGCTTGCGCTATGTCACGGCAAACGGCGCCACCGACGACGCTTGGCAGCTGCAAACCACGACCGACAGCACAGACGAAGGCACGATCTTCGGCTACGACGGCTCGCACCTCGTGTCGCTTTCCACCGGCCGCGCCGTGTACTTGAGCGGAGGCAGCAAAGCCAAGCTCGCCAAGTACGACGAAACGAACTTTGGCACCGTGGAATTTGGCACCACGCCCGACAACAAATATGCAGTCTACGTCAAACAAGGCACACAAACGGCCACGATGCACCTCTGGCAGGAGGCTTCGAAACCGGGTGTCGACGGTTCGGGCGGCAAGAACACGGGCCATGTGCTCACGCACCTGCAGCTCGAAGAAGTGGAATCCGTGCCCGTTCACCTCAACTCGGCCGGTCTCGCCACCTTCGTTCCCGCTTATGACATGGTAGTGCCCAACGGCGTGGGAAATCTACGTCGCTTCGCAATACGACACCGCCCATCAGCGCATCAACCTCACGCAGGTTCAGGGCAATGTGATCCCGGCCGACACGCCCGTGCTGCTCTATGGCCCCGTTTCCACGACGATTCAGCTCACTTACTCCGATGAAGAGGACGGCGCCCCCACGGTCAGCGTCAATGCCTTCCAAGGCCGCTTCACTCCCTCGGCAGTTCCTGCCGGACAAGAGGGTCGCGTGCTCACCGGAGGTGAGTTCATCCAGGTCGAGCCCTCCTTCGTTCGCGGCATGCGCGCCTTTGTGAGCGCCGCTCCCTCGGCCGGCACGCGCACCGCCCTGGCCTTCCCGGGTGTGACCGCCGTCGAAAGCGTGAAGACCGCCTCCGAAGCCGAAGCACCCATCTATGATTTGAGCGGTCGTCGCGTGACGAAGCCCGTGGCCGGACAAATCTACGTGCAAAACGGCAAGAAGTTCTTGCAGCGCTAAGGCCTTTGCGCCCTGCGGCGCCCAACCCCACTCTATGAACCGTGAGACAAGTAAATGCCCGACCCCTTCGCGCATTTACTTGTTTCCGCGTTCATCGAAACCGCATTCAACAACGAGAATATATTCAACAACTAAACTCAATCATCAAGATGAAAAAGTACACAACTCCCGTACTCACGCAGTACAATATGGCTACCGAAGGCCTGATGACGCTCACAAGCCTCGAGACCAGTAGCAGCAGTCAGACCACTCCCGGACGTGCCCAAACCTTCGAGAAGCAGTTTTCGATCTGGGGCGACGACCAAGCCGCCGACGAAAGCGACGACATGGACTTCAACAGCACCGGCATCTTCTAAAAGCTGCCGCACGGCGTCTCTCGAGGCGCCACGCTCGCTCCATTGCAGCCCGCTCTGTGCGGGAAGCCCCCACTGTGGGACTTCTCGTCGGAGCGGGCTTCGTCGTCTTTGCGCGGCAAGGTCGACGAGGCGACGCAGCCCAAGTGCATCGCTCCCACTGCCGAGGAAACAGCCCGATCGCGAGCACGGCAACACCGCGCGGCAAGGCCAAAACAGCGTGCCGAGCACACAAAAAACGCGCAGACCTGAGCGGAAAGTAGGCTACTTTCGGCTCAAGTCTGCGCGTTTTTGCACCTCCTCCTCAGTCCGTCGGGTGCGTGGCGGCACAAAGGCGGCGTTTCAGTCCACCTCGTCGTCGTCGTCGCCCCAGGTCCACACGCCGTTGCGCAGTCGGGCAGCCGCGGTCGGGGGCTTCGGGCGTGCCGCGGTCGGCATCTCGGTGGCCGTCGGGGGCTCGGCAGCGGCGGCGAGGGCATTCCGCGGGGAGTTGGGCCCTTCGGGTGCCGCGGTCGCACGTTCGCTCACACGGGCGGGAGCATTCCCCTCCGCATCGGGCCCTTCGGCGGCGAAGCAGGCCGTCGGGAGCGCACCGATCGGGCGCTCGTCGGCCAGATCGAGGGCTGCGTCGTCGGCAGTGGCATCGCGCGTTTCCCAGTCGCCCGCAAAGCGCTGTCGGGCCGCCTCCTCGATGCGGAGGAACTCGGGCGTGTTGTGGTAGGCGGTGTGTTTGCGCAGCATCTCCTCGAAGGGCGCCACGGCATGGCGGTAGGCGGCGAGTTCGTTCTGCTGTTGCACGGCGTGGCAGGCCAGTTGGTTGATTTCGCGCTCACGTTCGCGGCGCAGGCTGTCGCACACCACCGCAAGGAGGGGGGCCCAGCACCACATCCACCAGGTCGTGACCGCGCATATAGAGGTAGGTCTTGTCGGGCGTCACGCCCAGTTGCTCCAACTCGTCGCGCAGGGGCTTGTAGGTGGCGCGTGCCTGCGGAAAACGGCGTTGCAGCGTGGCGATCTGGCGGTTCACACGGCGGCGGAGGGCTTCGATCATGCGTTCGGGGTGGTGAAGTTGCACCTCTCGCAGCTCGACGGTGCGCGCAAAGTCGGTGAGCGAGAATTGCGTGTAGGCGCCGTAGCGATAGGCCCACACGTTCCACACCAAGAGGGGGTGGACGGTGCGGGAGAAGGCTTGGAGAAAGGCGCGGAAGTCGAAGAGTTCGCGATCGTTGAGCGTGGCCATGACACACACGCGGTGCAGCACCTCGGCATGGCACTGCAAATTTTCGATGGCGTAGACCCCGGTGTGCAAAACGTGGGGCGAGCGGCACACCATGGCGCTGGTGGGGGTGGCGCCCTGCATCAAAACGTCGTAGTCGGCGTCGACACAGGCAATCATGTGCGGGCCGAGTCGGTTGGCCAAGGCGATCTTCTTGCCCCGGCCCAGGGTGACGCGCGAGGGGGGAGGACCACTTCGAACTGCACGTGCGGGGCCGCGCGAGTGAGCACGTCGCGCCAGAAGAGGATGTCGTCGTAGCTCTCGACGTAGGCCACGGCGCGCGGTCGGGCACGCCGGCCTTCGAGGCGGGAGGCAGCGGCGATGTAGGCAGAATTGAGTTGGGCGGAGAGGCGAGACATGGCAGTAGTTGACGAAAAAGTGCGGGACACGAGGGCAACTTGCGCGGCCGGCGGGGCGACACGGGCGGGGCGACCGCAAAAGCAGCCGGCGGCGAGCGCCTCAGCGGGTGATGTCCTCGATTTCGGTGACGTGGTCCTCCCATCCGTCGAGGATCACGGCGGGCGAGTGGGTGGTGAGAATGATTTGCGCGCGGGGGTTGAGCGCACGCACCATCGAGATGAGTCGCTTCTGCCAATCGAAATGGAGACTCACCTCGGGTTCGTCCATGAAGAAGACGGTGGGCCGGCGGTCTTGCACGAGGGCGGTGAGCAGGAGAATGAGCATTTGCTTCTCGCCCGAGGAGAGCACGTAGGGCGAGAGGGGCTCATCGTATTGGAGGAAGCGGAGCTCGTTGCTCGAACGGTCGAGGTGCTTGCCGGTTTCGCTGAAGAGGTCGTCGATCAGGTCGCGAAACTGCGTCTTGGCCGCGGCGGCTTCGGCGGCTTCCTCGCGGGCGGTGTCGCTCCCCTCGGTGAGGAGCGCGATCATGCGGTTGCCCACGTTCACTTGGTAGTCGAGATAGCGGCGTTGCAAGCGGTAGAGTTGCCAGTCGAGTTCGGTGACGATGGCGCCGTCGGCGAGGGTGGCGATGCGCTCGGCGGGGGAGGATACGGCTGTCGACGGAGCGAACGAGATCGTAGCGCACGAGTTCGGCATCGTCGGGGGCGAGGGTGAGGGCCACATCGTCGTGTTGTCCGCCGCGCAGGGTGCCGGAGGGCGCGAGGTGGGCGGCGCGCTGCACGAGGCGGGCGAGGATGGTGCTCTTGCCGGCGCCGTTTTTGCCGCTGAGCACGTTGACATCGGGCCGCAGCGTCCAGTCGATGGGCTTTCGCCCGTTCCAAAGACTGCTGATCTCGATGCGTCGGATGTGAGTTGCGTAGTGAAAATCCATGTGCCTGGGGGTTTTGTGACCGCGGGGGGCGGTGTGCCGACAAATATAAGCATAAAAGCGGAGCCGATCGCCACCTTCGGTCGCCAAAAGGGCGGAAAACGTCGATTTTCGCCCCTTTTTCGTTGGGTCGTTTCGCTTTGTTGTGACAGCCGTCGCGGCGTAAGTGCGTGACAATGGGTAACTTTGCGGCACAGAATACGAAAATACGACGGCCTTTTCGGCTTTGCGATTGACAAAGTGCAGCCGGCCGCCTCACAGAATTAACGCATCCTCCCCATGAAGAAGGTACATTATCTCCCCCTTGCCCTACTGTTGGGCGCCGGCGTGGCGTTTGCCGCCCCTCGGCGCGTGATCACGGGCACTGTGGTCTCGCAGAAAGACGGGCGTCCCCTCGAGTTGGCCACCGCTCGCCTGGTGCTGCGCGCCGACACCACGAAGTTTGGCCGGCGCCGTGACCGACAGCCTCGGCCGCTTCCGCATTGTCACCGACACCACGGCCGCCCTGCGGCTGCGCGTGGGCTTCGTGGGCCTGCGCTCCGCGGGGCGCGACGTGAACTTCGCCGCGGGCGGTGCCGACAGCCTCGATGTGGGCACGATTCAGCTCGACGGCAACGACATGGCCCTGCGCGCCGCGGTGGTGAGCACGGCCGCTGCCCGCGTCGAACAGCAGGGCGACACCACGGTGTTCAACGCTTCGGCCTTCCGCACGGCCGAAGGCTCCACGCTCGAGGCGCTCGTCAAGCAACTGCCAGGAGCCGAGGTGAGCGACGACGGCACGGTGAAGGTGAACGGCAAGACGGTGAAGGAATTTCTCATCAACGGCAAAGACTTTTTCAAGGGCGACACGAAGGTGGCCATGAAGAATCTGCCCACCAACCTCGTCTCGCGCCTGAAAACCTACGACAAGAAGAGCGACTACGCCGAGCAAACGGGTGTGGACGACGGCGAAGAGAGTTTTGTGCTCGACATCACCACCAAACGTGAGCTCAATCAGAGCCTCATCTCCAACCTCGACCTGGCGGGCGGACGCGACGACAAGGGCGACGGCCTCTACTCGGCCAAACTCATGGGCATGCGCTTCACCGACCGCTCGCGCGTGGGCCTCATCGGCTCGCACAACAACGTGGCCGACCGCGGTTTCGGCGGTCCGCGGGGCTTCTGGGGCAACAACGCCGGGCGCACCACTTCGACCATGGCGGGCACCGACTTCTCGTGGGACAACGGTCGCGGCAAATTCGAAGCCGGCCGCCTCGAACTGGGGGGCAACGCCATCTACTTCCGCAACGACAACCGCACGGAGACCATCTCGTCGGTCGAAAACTTCGTCACCGCCACGCAAAAAGGGAGCTTCGACGCGGCCCACGCCGACCGCCACGGCCTGAACCAGGACTTCCACGCCCGTCTGCGCCTGAAGTGGAACCCCGACTCGCTCACGCAACTCTCTTTCCGCCCGAACTACGACTTCAGCACGGGCCGCACGACGCAAAACTCGCGCTCGGCCTCGTTCGACACCGATCCCTTCGCGCGCTACGGGGTGAGTGCCGTCGACGACGTGCTGGCGCGCGTCCACAAAACCCGCTTTGTCGGCGACACGGTGCACGTGGCCGACGATTTCCTCAAGAACGTCAACACGCGCTACGACCTTTCGCGCACCACCACCCACAAGGTGGAAGGCGAACTCAACCTCACGCGCCTCATCGGGGGGCGCAACGGCCGCAACCTCGCCTTCGAAGCGCGCGGGGGCTACACCACCACCACGGCCGACGCCTATTCGCGTGCCGACCTCTACAAGCGCGTAGCGGCCGACGCCGCCGGACCGCGACTGGCCGCGGGCGGCACCCACCAGTTCTCCGACCGCCCCTCGACGCAGTGGAACTATCGCGTGGGCCTCTCCTACGTGCAACCGCTCGTGGGCAAACTCCTGCTCGAAACCCGCTACGCTTACGAACACAAATACACAACGGGCGACCGCACCCTCTACAACCTCCTGAGCCTCGACGGCTACAACACGCTGAGCGACTTCCTGAGTGCGCACACCGGCTTGGGCACCATCTCGCAACTCTACGTGCCGGGCTCGTCGAGCACCCTCTCGTGGCTCGATCCCGCCCAACTGCTCAGCCGCCTCAACACCGACGACGTGCAAGCGGCCGTGCGCGATGCCCAAAACTCGCAGCACGCCACCTATCGCTACGACAACCACCGCGTGAACCTCGGCCTGCGCTACAACGTGGGGGCCGTGCGCCTCTCGGCCGGTGTGCAGTTCTCGCCCGAACGCACCCGCCTGCAATACGAGCGCGCCGCCATCGGCCGCATCGACACCGTGCGCAATGTGCTCAACTTCGCCCCCAACGTGCGACTGCGCTATGCGTTCTCGAAAACCGCCAACCTCGATTTCAACTACCGCGGACGCTCCTCGCAACCCTCCATGACGCAGCTCATCGGCGTGGTCGACAACTCCAACCCCCCTCCGCATCTCGGTGGGCAATCCCGGGTTGCGCCCCGTGTGGAACCACGAGATGCACCTCTTCTATAATGCCTACAACGCCGAACGCCTGCAGGGGCTCATGGCACACGCCGACTTCACCCTCTCGACGGGCAACATCTCGCAACTCACCATCTACGACGACGTGACGGGCCGCCGATTCACCCGCCCCGAAAACATCGACGGCAACTGGAACTCCGCCGTCGGCCTGACCTTCAACACGCCCCTCGACCGCGAGAAGGTGTTGAACCTCGCCACCTCGACCGATGCCAACTTCAGCCGCTCGGTGGGCTACGTGGCCACTTCGGGCACCGCCGCCACCCTGCCCGACGCGCCTTCGCTGCGTGAGGTGAACGCCCTCTTCGCCGGCGTGCATGCCGACAAGAGCCGCACCGCCGTCACCGCCCTCTCCGAGCGCCTCGATCTGTCCTACCGCCGCTCGTGGTGGGACGCCACCCTCAACGGACGCGTGGCCTACCAGCACTCCAACTCCTCGCTGCTCACCACCGGCCGGCTCGACACCTGGAGCTTCGCCTATGGCGCAGAGGCCAACTTCACCCTGCCTTGGGGCATGACTTTCTCCACCGATCTGCGCATGACCTCGCGCCGCGGTTTTTCGACCTCGGCCTTCAACACCAACGAGCTCGTGTGGAACGCCTCGCTCTCGCAGTCGCTGCTGAAAAACAAGGCCCTCACCCTGCGCCTGGAAGCTTTCGACCTCTTGGGCCGGCAGAGCGAGATCAGCCGTTCGCTCACCGCGCTGGCACGCACCGACTCGTGGACCAACATGCTTAACCAATATGTGATGCTCCACGCCATCTACCGTCTCAACCTCTTCGGCGGCGCCAAAATGCCCGAGCCGCCTGAGGGCCACGGCCCCGAAGGTCGGCCCGGCGGCAAGTTCCGCCCCGTCATGCCCCCGCAGGGTGGCGGACACGGCGGCCCCGGCGGCAGAGGCCCGCGCTTCTGACCCGCGGCGCCCTTGCGCCCACTGCCCCACGCACCCCGCTTGCACCGACTCACGGTGCAGGCGGGGTGTTTCTGCGGAGGCGGTCAGGGCGGCCCCGAGGAGGGCGGCGCCCCACCGCGGGGCAAGCACGAGCCGCTTCGGCACACGGCGCGAAACGACGGCACCGCCCGCCGACGCCGAGGGGCACTCGGGCGGACGGGCACGACTTGCGCACCGACGGAGCTCGCGGTGCTCGCAAAAAAGCGGCGACCGGCCGACGAAAACCCGCAGCTTTTGTGCCATAACGCCCCGCTTTCTTCGTCGCGGCGGGAGCGCGGCGGCAAAAGGCCGAAAAGCAGCGCGAAACCACGGGCACAATCGCCGAAAGGACGAAAACATTAACTTCTCACCGCCGAACCATCAGCAAAAAAACACGTTTTCACGCCGTGCACACCCGCGGAAATACAGGCCGAAATTCGCACCTTTCGTCGGATCGGAAGGAAATAGGAGGCAAGATATTCATTTTATTTCAAGGCTTCGCGAACGAAAAACAAAAAAGAATCGACAACGCACAAGAGGCTGCGGCGCAAATTGTGCATTTTCACGCTTCGACCCACTCACTTTGTCCACTCGTCCAACGGCAACCCGCGTCGAGGCTAAAAATCAACGCTTTGCCCTTTTCGCTTCGTGGGGCACAATGGGCAGAGAACGGCCGCTGCGGGTGCGCAATTTCCCGTTTTTTTCGTGCAAGTTTGACGACAAAAAGCGGTTATTTCACCTCCGAAGGCCGTTAATTCCATTCTAAAAATTGGTCAACTTGCAGTTTATTCAGATATTTGTGGCAGCAACTTACCGAAATGTGCGGTCGCCGTCACCGCCTCACCCCTTTTCCTCACAAACGTCAAGATGAAACAACCACTTCCCCCTCCCTCCGTCTCTTCACCCCCACCCTGCTGCGCCGAAGCGCAACGGTCCTCGTTGCGCTCCTCGTGCTGCTCCTCGGCCTCCCACAGCGTGTGGCGGCGCAGGGGTGTCCGACGTTGGACACGGGCGACTTCACCGCCACCCTCACTAGCCGCCAACAGCGACTGCCACACCCCGGCGCGCCTCTCGGTGGTTTACCGCAACGCCGTGGCGGGTTTCACGGCCATGACCTACAGCGTGTCGAAAGATCGCACGACTTGGGGCACACCGGTGGTGACGCCGCGCCCGGGCAGCGAGGCGGTGTTGCCGCTCGACGGGTGGAACGAAGGCGACCCCATCTACATTCGCGCCACGGCCACCTGCGGCACGCAGCAGCCCCGCGTGGTGCTGCCCAAAATCGTCTACCACGTCAAGACCTCGGCCGATGTGCTGGCCACCCCTGTGGTGACGCCGGCCGGCGGTTGCGAGGCCACGAGCGGTGCCGTGAGTGTAAGCCTGACTGGCGTGAGCGGTTTCTCGCGCGTGCAGTATAAGTTGGAGCGCGACCCCGTGCGCGCCGGCCAACAGGCCGTGCCGGTGGGCAATCTCACGGCGCGCAGTCCCTACCAGCAGACGCTCTTTTTCAACCTCGCGCCGGGCCGCTACACGCTGCACGTGCGCGCCACCCCCGGCTGCACCCCCACTGCGCCGGGGGCTGCGTGGAAAGACGGCGCCTACGAGTGGGAACAGCCCATCGACGTGGAGCACTTCTCCGTGATCCCCACCCCCATCCTCACCCGCGGCACGTGTCCGGGCGGCGTGACGATCGATGTGGCCAAAGTGGTGGGCATCGGCGGTTTGCGCTACGAAATTTGGAAAAAGGTCAGCGGGCCACCGGCGCTCCTGCGCTGCAAACGGCCACGGTGGCCTATCCGGCGTTCTCGCACACCTTCACCGGTCTGCCGCTCGGCGACTATGAGGTGCAGGCCACCTCGACCGACTGCGAAGCCCGCGCCACAAGCTCGTTTTCGGTGACGGCGGGTGCGCTCGTCCAGCCCCAAGTGACGATCGTGCGCCACACCTACGCGGGTTGTGCGGCGGGGCAAATCGAAGTGGCGGTGGAAGGCACCACGGCGGCCTGTCCGGTGAACTTCACCCTCACGCCCACAACGGGCGGCACGCCACAAGTGCGCAGCAACGTGGCGACCGAACGCACACAGTTCACGGGTCTCGCGGCGGGCACCTACACCCTGACCACCTCCTACGGGGGCCAGACGATGACCACGCCCGTGGAAATCAAAACAGTGACGCCCGGCACGCTGAAAGTGGAGCCTTCGCCGGCCGATGTCTACTGCAGTCCGACGGGCCGCATGAAGGTGACGCTCGAAGGCGGCACGCTCGACGAACCGGCCACGCTGACGCTTTCGCTCAACGGCACGGCGGTGCGCTCGGTCAACCTCAATGCGGGCGAAACCACGAAACAAATCGACGATCTGCTGCCGGGGGCCTACTCGCTCGCCCTGCGCACGGAGTGCGGCGCCACGGCCGAAGCCGAAACCGCCATCGCGGCCAAGAACGTGCCGAGCCTGCTCAATCAGAGCTTGATGTTCTACGTGGAAAACTTCGACTTCTGCTCTCCCAAACCCGTGTGGAACGTGCGTGTCGACTTCCAAGGCTACGGAATCACGGAGGCCGACATTCACAATGCGCTGGACGGCGCCTCCTATGAGGTGTATTCGCCCGACGGGAAGCTGGTGGCCAATGGCCCCATCCCCGCCGATCAGCTGGCCGAACGGGCATCTAAAAACCAACAGCTCTCTTTCTACATCAAAGTGCCCCCCACCGACGGCTCCCTCTCGTTCGTCATGCGCCCTTCGTGCGGTGATCCCGTTCTCTTCAGGGGCAGCGGTTTCCTCATGTCGAAGCAAAACGAACCGGGAAGCCAACGCCCCAAACTGGAAAAGGAGATCACACGACTCGAATGCAACAAGACGCACGTGAAATTCTACCTGCAAAAAAAGAGTGAGGGCAACGGCATCGTGAAAATCAAGGACAAGACCACGGGAGCCCTCGTGGCCGAAACCAAAAGCATGGGCGCTCCCCTCTACACCACCGCAGAACTCGACCTGCCCAACGGCGACTACATCTGCGAATATTGGGTGGACTGCCCCGACGCACCGCACTACACCGAACCGCTCCACCTGGACAACCTCCACATCGAGCCCACGGTGAATGTCTCCGACAACCAACTCTGCACCTCGAACGGCAGTATCAGCTTGAACTACTACCAAAATTACGGAGAAACCAACACCTTCCTCTACAATGACGTGAAGCACGCAGAACTGCGCGACGCTTCCGGTGTCTTGCTCAAGGAAATCACCGCCCGCGACACACGTTACACCTTCGACCACCTGGGTGCCGGCACCTACACCGTCAAGGTGGCTCCCGTCGATCCCGGCTCTTGTCTCCCGGCCTTCACCAAAACGGTGGAGATCAAGGAATATGAAATCGACTACCCGGGAAGTACTCCCCCGGGACAGCCCTCTCCTGCCTTCCCCTTCGACGAAGATCCGCCGGGTGTCATCCCTTACAAAGACAGAAAGAGCTATCGCGTCGAAACCGGCGCAACGGCCGACGACAACACGCTCAAGATCGACTTCTACGCCCCGCCGGGCGACTACAAGTTCGTGTTCCGCAACGCCGAGGGCACGGTGATTCAAACCAAAACCATCACCAATCCCGACACGGGCCAGCCCAAGAGCAAATTCACCGCGGAGTTCAACCACCTGCCCGACTACGTGGAGATGGATTTCCCCACCCAGTGCGGCACGCACTGCACCGAAAAACTCTATCTCACCGCCCTCGTGCCGAAAACAACCGACCCGCTGCTTGACGGGGCGCTGAATGTGACGCCCATCAACGCCGTGCCGGGTTGTCAAGACGGGAAACTGCTGGTCACCTCGCGCCTTCTGGCCAACGGCGCTCCGCAAAAGCCCACACGCATCGTCGTCTACGCGATAAAATACACCACCCCGTCGGCTCCTGCCACCTACACCGAAGTGGAATCGACCAGCTCGACAGGCATCATCACTGAGTGGATAAGTAAACCGCTCCCCATGGGCGGCTACCAGGTGTACTATTATTATGGTGAGAAGCGCCTCGACGCTTACGCGTACATCAACATCTCATCTGCTCTGCCCCTCTATTCATTGACTTCCGCCACCCCGCCGGGGCAAAAAGGGCATTGTGATCCTTTTTCTGAACTCACTTTCGCCCAACGACCGCGTGCGCGTGCGCTTCATCGACCCGAATTCGGGCGCAGTGAAGAGCGAAGAAATCAGACGCGGCGGGAAAAGTGACTCGCTCCGCGTGGCGCCGGGCAACTATCGCCTCGAAGTCGAAGGCCTCAACGGCTGCTACATGGGACAGGTCTACACCCAAGACGTCAACATCCCGGAAGCCCAGCTCCAGCTTGTCGTGAATACCAACAGCATGCAGTGCGCCAACGACGGTAAAATCACCGTCCAAGCGCTCAAAGGCTACGGCACGGTCGACCAAATCAACTACGAAATCGTGCCGCCCGACGGAGGGGCCTCCATCAACGGCCAAACCACCACCCCCGAACAGCCCAAGGAATTCCCTGGGACTGGCGCCCGGCTCCCTACACCATCAAGGCCACCGGCGTGGTGCTCCGCGGATTCGACGGACAACCCCACAGCTACGAATCGACGAACTACACCCTATTTGAGCAGTTCGTACCAAACTCTCGTGGCCCGCAGCGCCCCCTACGCCGGCAAAGCCTCCTATGCTTGCGGCAACAGCGGCGGCGTAGGCCTCTACACCGACAAGGGCAGTTTGAAACGCCTCAAAGTCTACGTCACCGAAACGCCCAGCGGACCGGTGCACCCTCGCCGTGAATTGACCAAAAACACCGAGGGCCGCAAGAATTATGACGACTATGCCGAGGGCTGGCGCTACACAAGTCAGGAGCAAACCGAGAGCCATCTGACCTGTTGGGGCAACGATTTGGCGCCCGGCACCTACAAACTCTTCGTCACCGACGGATGTACCGACATCGAAATCCCCAATGCCGAGGTCAAAGAGCTCGAAGACAAAGCGCGCTTCACCGGGGGCAGCTGTGTCACCATCGAGACCAAAGAGCTCAACTCGAACGTGCTGAGCTTCCGCCTCAACTTCGATTTCCGCGATCTCCCCGAAGCGCAGCGCAAAGGGGCCTACCTGAACTACGAAGTGCAGGTGACCCCGCCCGGCACCGCGCCCGACGAGCACAAATGGTCGCACGGCGGCTCGCCTTCCTACGACTATAACTCGGCCACCTTCGTCCACAGTCGCGCGCGCTTCGACCTTTCGGGCGGCTACGACGTGTATTATCGACTCATCGGCTGCCCCACCACGATGAAACACGTGCATCTCGACGAGCACAAACTGTGCAATCCCTTTGAGCTCTCGACCGAAGACTCGAAATGCAACGAGACGAAGGCCAAACTCACCGAGTACGACACGGGACACCCCTACCGCATCGTGGTGGTGCGCACCCGCGACAACCAAACCGTGTATGACCAAGTGAAAAACGCTGGTCTGCAAAGAGCAACTTCCCGCCGCAACTCGCCGACGAACTCGTGTTCCCGAGCAATGAGAACTACAAACTGACCATCACCTCGCAAAACGAGGAAATGGATCCCCTACATCTATATGCTCTCCTCGCTCCAACGCCCTGCTCCTGGAGCGCAAAGCGAAGCGCCCCGCCACGTGCCGGAAGATCTTCTACGACTTCTACACCCAAGGCGACTGCTTTGAAGACAAGCACACCCGCGTGATCGACAAAGCCACGGGCGCCACGGTGCTCGACGCCCCGCACTTGAGCGACCTGACCGGCGATGCCGCGCGCAACTTCCCCTTCGAACGCAACAAGGAGTACACGTTGCAATATGTCGAAGCGGACGGCACGACCACCAACCACATGACTTGGAAGGCCGAATACGTCCTGCCCAACGCTTATGCCTACGACAACATCCAGCTCGGCGGCAGTTGCGACAGCCCTGCCCCCAAGACCGCCGGCGCCCACAGCGAGCTCAGCAGGCTCCTTGTGGACTGGGAAGCGGGATCGGGCGACAAAGTCTTCGAGCAAATCAAGCAAATCGTCGTGCGCAACACGGCAACGGGCAAAACCTACGTGGCGCTCGACTTCAGCGGCGACCCGACCAACACCACCTACAGCAACACCACGCGGACCAATCGGGGCTATCTCGCCCTCCGCGTGGAGCGAGGTGCGCCCCCGGCGACACGGTGCGCAACGTCACTCCCGCCCTCGAACCCGGCACCTACGCCCTCGAAGTCCGCACCGCCTGCAACAACTTCACCTCTTCCTTCACCGTCACCTACAAGCCGCCCTTGGAATTGAAGGTGAAAATCAAGAATGTGAAGATCGATTGCGACGGCAAAATCACCTTCACGCCCACCGGCACGGCCAAGTTCCCCGACACCGGGCAGGAGGCCACCTTCCAAAACTACACACTCGACAGCGATCCCTACACTTATCTCAACTGGGGCGACCCGGTCGAAACGTATAAGCCGAAGGGCCAACTCAACATCAACCTCACTCTCCCCAACGGCAACTACTGCACGCGCCAATACACCTACGACATCGGCTACGAACCCCTGGCTTTCGACCGTGCCAACACGGTGAGCTTCTTCTGCGCCGGCGCCCACTCGGGGCAAATCAACGTGGCACTCAAAGGCGGACACAAGCCCTACATCTACGAACTGCGCACGCTCGACGGCACCCTCGTGGAGAAGAAAAGCGCCCACGGCGCCGTGACCTTCGAACAAGGCAGTTTGGGCTCTCGCTACCGCATCGAAGCCACCGACTCCTGCGGACTCACGCACGTGCACCAAGACGTGTTGCTGCAAGACCCTGCCGCCATTTCGGGCAGCATCGCCGGCGACCTCTTTGTCTGCGACGGCGATCCCGTGCGCATCAAAGCCGTCAATTTCCCCGGCGCCACCTACACCTGGACGCTTCCCGACGGCACCCACAGCCACGATCAGGAACTCTCCTTCGTGGGCACGCCCGACAAGGCCGGCGACTACACCGTCGACATCCAGCTCAACACCTGCAACGCCACCATCACCGGCACCTACACGCTCGGCGTCGGCCACCTGACCGAAAGCGCCGGCACACACACGCAGCGCACCTGCGCCGGTCAGAGCGCCGTCTTCGCGCCGGCCGATCCGGTGGCCACGCTCAACGGCGGAACCGTCAACCAAGAGGACCTCGAGTTCCAGTGGCAGTACACCAAGACGCCCACCGACGCCAACTCGTGGAAGCCCATTTTCGGCGCCACGGAGAAGAGTGTCGAATACGTCGCCGCCTATCCCGGCACCTACTACCTGCGTCGCACCACTCGCTTGGGCGACTGCGTCGCGGTGGGCGGTTTGTGCACCCTGACCGTCGACCCGGGCATCACCGTCACCATGAGTGCGGCCGAGCGTCGGGTGGTGATCGATCACAAGAACCCCTTCTTGCTCACCGCCGGTCTCATCACCGGTCCCGCCACCCGCACCTACGTGTGGCAGCGCAGCCTCGACGGCAAGACGTGGACCGACGTCGGCACCGACGTTTCCTACACCGAAACGCAACGCCTCGCCCCCGTGGTCTACTACCGCCGCATCATCCGCTCGGGCACGTGCGAAACGAAGGGCGAACCCATCACCGTGATCTTCAAGCGCCGCTATCCCGCCATGGTCAATCCCCAGTTGCGCCAGCGCGTCGACCAGCATTGGTGATCCCCTCACGGCCTTGTGCCTCGCCCCGCCTGCGACCTCGATCGCACCCCACGCCATCGCCCCACACAGGGGGTACAATTTCGGCGAGCCGCTCCTTCCACCTCGGGAGCGGCTCGCCCTTTTTCGTGCCGATTGCCGGCTACCGCGCCACGAAGGCCGTATGCACGACGAAAGCGGGGACAAATTACGCATTTCAGCCGATTTCCTGGCGCGAATTATGCTCTTCATCACACTGACTTTGCGAATATACCAAACGACCAATCCCCACACTAAACTCAAAAAGCGGGGTGTTTTCAAGAAAAACAAGGGGCTTTCTTTTCTGTTATGTTAATCGCATACAGAAAAAGCCCATCAGCAAAGGGAAGTCGCACCCTTTTAGAACGTGTTTTTGTTGTCCTGAAAATAACACTTACACGCTCAAAAAATGCACCAAATCAACAAATCGACAAACAAAATCCCATCTGCAAAGGCTGAAACCTTAAACGCTCGCTACTTTGTTAACAGACTGAAAACAAGCGCATATTCTTGTTTTTCCGTTGCTTTTGTAGTATATATAATTCAGATATTAACTCTGACTTTTCTCGGAATCTACAATTTTGAAAACAGAAAACGGGAAAAGCCCCCAAATATCAGCATTTTGTATCTGTTTTTGCGCCCTCAAAAAATAGGGGCGATATTATGTTTTCACATTTTCAAATTAATGTAACTATGGAATTTTACAAGAGCACGTGTGATTTTATTTTGCGAGAAACGACCACGACCAAAACAAAGAAACGCGGAAAGAAGAAAGAAGAAAAGCCGCTTTTCATTTACTTGCAAGTTAGAACAAGTTGGAACGACAAGCCGCTTTTCAAGAGTACAGGAGTAAAAATACTTCCTTCCTTGTGGAGCACAAGAAACCAACGCCCCCTATTTGCGGAATTTGAAGAGAACACGGCGGGCTATATGGAATTAAAAGAACTTGCACAGCGCCTACAATCTGCCAAAGACCAATGCGCGGATATAACAAACCGCCTAAATCAAGCCAAACTAACAAAGGAAGACGCTAATGCATTACTTCAACAGCTTGCAAAACTTCAAACAGCACCCAAACAAGATACCACCGATGAAACAATAGCACCACATAAAAGCACTAAACAGCAACAGGAGCACCACACAGACGAGGACGAGGACGGACAAACACTACTTCAAAAGTTTATCGCATACGGGCAAACAAATATCGACATTGAACAAGTCCTCAAAATCTTTGCCACCCTTACAAGCAAGAAAACGCCAAACAGCGACAAATTAAACTTCAACACGCAAAGTCCCGAGCAATTAGAAAAGGCTTTCATTAAGTACGGCGTTACGTCTCAACGTTTGGAGAAACTCACAAAGGCCGATATAAAACGCCTTGAAGAGGAAATAAAAAACACACGACTTAAAAGAACGGCAAACAAATACCTTTCATCATTTGCGAGCGCTTATTATCAAATTACAGACAAGCGCATAACATTCAAGAAAGAAAAGGTACAAAGCGACGAGGACACAATGAAGAAACCGACCTTGTCCCTTCCTGAACTTCAAAGCGTTACGGCCGATTGGCTCAAACTTCCACTACCAAGCACGAGCAAAAGAATGCACGCTTGCACGGGGCTTTTTTTAATTCAGTGTTGGACGGCTTGCCGTGTTAGCGACGTCGCAAAGGTTATGGACGCTATCAAGTCAAACTATAACCATATCGCAGAAGATATAAAAGAAACAGGAACGGGGCAAATATCATACACGACACGCAAAACAAATGAAACGTGCTTTGTTCCAATCTTTGGGCAAACCTTGCAAGTATTTGACCGCCTTTCAAAAGATAGGAATTTGCCCCTTTTGCTGCAACGTTTGAGAGTAGAGGACAAGATAACAGACTACATAAAACAGTACCAACAGCGCCGCAAAACGATTAAGGATATTATTAAGGTAATGCCCGCGGAAAGTATGCAAAGTATCATCGACAAGTATAGGAAGACGGGAAACGCCGCAAAGCTGCTAAAAAAGGCGCACGATTTTGACTACTTCCAAAGGGACGGCTACAATAGACACATAAAACTCTACTTTCAAGACCTTGTAAAACGCGGCGTGTTGGAAGATGAGATAATATCTTGTTGGACGAGCGGCGGCAAAGATAGTGGCAGAAATGCGATGATATGGAAAAGAGTGCAGCAAGTGGCAAAATATCTCATCACATTGCGCACGACACACGTTTGCAAGTATTGCATTTGCGGAATTTGGCTACACAGCACAACAGGTGCAAAGCGTTACAGGACATAAGGACATAGCTATTATATTCAAACATTACATTGAACGACAAGCACAAGACAAACGCAAATCGATTGAAAGCAAAGCGGCGGCCGCCCTTGCATTGGAAAAACTTCAACAGGTGATATAATACCATACCACCACGGCAAATATAAAGGACGTTGTAATAACTGCAACGCCCTTTTTTTATACCTACTCAACCACTACCACCAAATAAAGCAATACACAGCAACAGGAGCAGAAACCACGCCTAATTACTTCAATATGGAAGAGCAGCACAATATATCACCATATCACACAACCACCAAAGGAAATAGCACCAATAAAAGGAGTAGTTTTTCAATTGACCGATTTTTTCTTTCTGACATACATTCTTCTCGGTTCACCTCTATATGATAAAAAGAAATTATCGGTCAAGCGCAACACATAACCATAAACCATATATCAATCGTGTAGGTATAACGCTATATAATAACGAGTGAAACGAGTACTATATACCATATATCAGCAGATGAAAAGATACCACCACTTCAATACTACCACCCACGACAAAAAGTGTAATGCAAACCTACTAACAAGCAGCCCCACAATGCACCATATCACATTACCATAAGATGAAAGGACAACGACAAATAATATCTTCATACCTGAACGACCACAACCTATTAAATGCAGAACGATATACCACCGATGAAACAATACCACCATATAAAACCACTTCAATATAACAGGCATTATATTACAAGATAAGAGAAAGCATTTATTTCAACGGCAAAGGAGAATCTATTTATGCCGTCTTATTTGCTTTCTAATGCATTGTAATGAAAGTATCAAGAGAACCACCGACAACGATACAGGACGCTATTAAACGCTAAGAAGATAAACAAAGTATCAAGAGAACCACCGACAACGATACAGGACGCTATTAAACGCTATATACTTCAACTCTACACACTTCAACGACAACCACCACACAGGAGAAATAATACCTTTCAATATGGACGAGTGGTACAATACCATATTAAAACGCCCTATATCGCATTATAAGGAAACAAGCAGAACCACTACCACAAACAGGATAAAACGCACACACGGCAAATAAAACGCTATATACTTCAACTCTACACACTTCAATAGTTACCACATAGAGCGACCATACAGGAGAACAGACACAAGAAAGCAAATGAAATGCACCCTTTCCACTTCATAGGATACCCCCCCGAGGGGTCAAAAAAAATCATTTGGAGGATAACCACACGCCCCCTGTTTTTTCACGCGCGGCAATTTTTTTCTAAAAGTAATTCAGCCCCTCAAAAAAACGCCCCTTGCAGATGAAAGAACGTGCAGCACCTACCAAATAAGACAAGCAACCAAATGAAGATATAATACCATACCACCAAGCAAGAGCACCATATATCAATTATTCCAATGTATCGACGTTTCTAATCTCCAATGATACATTGAGTTACTTGTATTTAGAACGTCTTAGGATTGTTGTGGATTGATGGAAATAACAGCAACGATTTTTTTATCAGTTTTTTTCAAAAGTGTCCAGGTTTTTCTTATTTGAGATATATTCTTGGTTGTGTTGTTCTATATAATAAAAAAAGAAATGCTGGACACCTACAAAAACCTATATATAAACTACAAAAAAACAACCTATGGATTATGACAACGATGGAATCGTTGGTATAACATAGGATAACACCAATACGGGATTATATCAATCATGGAAACAATAACCATATATCAATCATTCCAATGTATCTATGATAACAACACATGAACGAGTGAAAACGAGTTCATACATGAATGAGAGTGAAACGATTCATGAATGTAATACTTGAAAGGAAAGACCCTATATAAAACCATATAACCGATTATACCATAATAGGATTATATATAGTATTATATTATATAGTAGGATTATACCATAATAGGATTATATCAATGTATCCACGATAACAACCACTACAACAAACCACATATCAATCGTGTAGGTATCAACGTTTCATATCAGCAGATGAAAACCGATGAAATAACCACGCCTAATTACTTCATCATGGACAAACAGAAACGCCCTACCACCACACAGGAGAAACAGGAACGCGGCAAATAATATCTTCATATCTGAACAAGCAGAACAACAACCGCGGATATTAAACATAACTTCAACCGCTCAAAATGAAACGCCGTTTGCTTTATCCTTATCACTTCAATTTTGGAACAAACAGAACACAGGAGCATATAAAACCACGTCTAATTACTTCAATCGGAAAGAGCAGCACAATCCACCACCAAACAAAAGAACGTGCAGCAGAAAGGAAATAAACGCCTTACAAGCAGATGAAGATACAATACCATACAGCGCGCGGACTATTAGACCAAACCACACAGGAGGAAATAATACCTTTCAATATGGAAGAGTAGAAACGCCCTTTGCCTTGTAAGGACAACCTACAACAAGAAAGGGCTATTATTTGCCCTATATCGCATTATAAGGAGACAAGCAGCACAACATACCACCAATGAAACAAGAAGAGCGCACACGGCAAATAAATAATGATAGACGACAATAGAGCACCATATATCACCAATGAAAGAGAATAGCCCCTTATCACTGCAACCATACCAACAGGAAAAGGTATAAAACCGCCGTTTCTGCATTCAATGAAACACACTTTAACCTTTCAGAGTGAAAAAATCGGTCTTTCTATTGCGTGTAAAAAAAGCACTTTGTAACTTTGCACCAACAAGAAAATAACGTCCTCAAACGAGAGGATAACAGAAAGCACGTGAACCCCCTATTATATAGGGGGTTGTTTCCTTTTAAGACTTGTTTTCAAGAAAAAAGTGGAACATTTCGCGGGGTAAATGGGCGAAATGAGAAAAAAGTTGTACATTTGCCGTGGATAAAAAAACGAACAATGCAAGAATATGGGTAACCGTGACAAACGACTCGACATGCTTCGGCTGGTGCTGAACCGCACGTCGGTGGGGAGCCAAGAAGAACTCCTCGAACTCTTGCGCGCAGAGGGCTACAAAGTGACGCAAGCCACGCTCTCTCGCGACCTCCAGAAGCTGAAGGCGGCCAAGGTTTCAGGCGACGGGGGCTACCGCTATGTGCTGCCCGAGCACCCGGCCTACGTTCGTCAGCTGGCACCATCGATCCACACGCCGCAATTTCTGCGCTCGTCGGGCTTCCTAAGCATGGAGTTCTCGGGCAACCTGGTGGTGATGCGCACCCGGCCGGGCTATGCCACGAGCATCACGACCGAAATCGATGCGCACGAACCCGAAAGCCTGTGCGGCACGATCGCGGGCGACGACACCATTCTGGCCGTGATCCGCGAGGGCTTCGAACGGGCCCGCGTGGTCGAAGAGCTGGCGCAGATCCTCCCTGCCGTGCGCGGACAATTGTGACGCCGTCGACGCGGGAACACGCAGATGAGTAAACCGGTAGACGAGTAAACCCGTGGACACGTAAACGAGCCGACGCGAGAACTCGTAGACAAGTAAACCGGTAAACGAGTAAACAAGCGAACACGTAAACGAGTCGACGCGAGAACTCGCAGATGAGTAAACCGGTAGGCGAGTAAACAGGTAGACCCGTAGACGAGTCGACGCGAGAACTCGTAGACAAGTAAGCAGGTAGACGAGTAAACCCGTGGACCCGTAAACGAGTCGACGCGAGAACTCGTAGACAAGTAAACCGGTAGACAAGTAAAACCCGCGGACACGTAAACGAGTCGACGCGTGAACTCGTAGACAAGTAAACCGGTAAACGAGTAAACAAGCGATCGCGGCGACCGTATTGCGCGCCGCACAACAAACCCTCCCCACCCCATGCCCAACTTCCTGAAAAATCATTATCTCTCTGGCAGTGGTGATTGCCGTCTTCTACTTCACTTCCACGCCTTCGCCCACAACCACGCTGGTGCGCCTGGGCTTTCTCGCCGCGCTGATCGGCTTCACGCTCTTCAGCCTGTTCCGCCGCAAAAACAAAGACGACGACGAATAGTCGGGGCACCGCGCCTCGGCGCACTGCACGCCCGCACACCGACGCAAAAACGCGAGAGGCATCCCTCATTCCTGAGGGTGCCTCTCGCGTTGCGTTGTAGGGTGTGCCCACCATGTGCGCTGCCTGAGCCTTCGAGCTCGCCCGCGCTGCTGCGGACTTCGTGCCGCTTCGGCCGATGGATGACCAGGGAAGAGGTCGACGAATCGCGCCGCAGTCGGAGCAAAAGGGCACGGGACGGAGCCTGCGCCGCGGGCTTCAACGGGGAATACGCTCAGACACGCGGTGAGCGAGTAAGCCCAACGATTGCGGCCACCGTGAAACTCAGGAAAGTGCCCAGCAAGATGTATTCGGTGCGCATGAGCTCTTTTGTTGTTGCGCAGTTCCCCAAAAACGAAACACCGATTTTTGCCGCGAGCAGGTAGCCGATGCCCTCCATCCATCCGCTCAAAATGAAGGATACGATCATGACCCGCTCCAAATAGCCGATGTAGGTGCCGGCGAGCGGCAGGCTCTTTTTGTCGGTGGTGTGGGCAAATCCACTGAAAAAGATTTGGATGAAAACAGCAGTGGGCTTCAGCACGACAAGATAGGCCAAAGCGCAGATGCCGACCGCCGTCCAATCGATGATGGGGTGTAGATCGAGACAGCCCGACAGCTGGAAAATAGACCCCAAACCAAGACCCCCAAGTGGAAGATCTGGTCGAGGAGGAAGAGCATCATCTTTTTGCGATCGATGAAGGGCTTGTTGCCCTCGTCTGCCCCGCGTTGTCTATCGGCAGGTGGGGTCATGCGCTGCTCGGCTAAGGCTTTGAGCACATCAACAACGAAGTGCGTGCTCCCGACCAGCAGGGGGAGTGTCCAACACTGCCATTCGGCGATGAAAACATAGACTGTGGCGGTGTAAATGAGAGCATGCAGGGCCTGATAGCCCCAGCCACTGAGGGCGGGGAGCGACTTTTTCTCCTCGCACATGGCTGTCCACTGCAGCAAAAAGTCGCCTATGAAATGCGCAAGAAGCAAACGCACCATCAAGAAAGCATTTATCGTATTCACGGAGGGGATTATGGGTTATTTCGTTGGTTTTTGTATGGCGATGATGAGCGATGCGACTCGATCCAAGTACATCCTGATCAATTTCACTTTTTGCCTTTTTCGAGCCGCTTCCTCACGTTTTTGCTGCGAGGTGCCATTCTTTTTTCAGCCAGTTCGCCTTGACTCGTCTCACAGAGCAGGGCTTGGTACATGATTTTGCTGTGGAGTGCACTCCAATTTGAGACGATGTCGTCGACAAAAGCCGTTTCGACGCGAAGCTCTTCGTTCGTAGTTTCGGAAGGGGTTTGCACCATGAGTCTTTGTTGCTTGCCCAATTGGTCAAAACCCTCGCCCTGAAAGCACGAAGGCTTCGCCCGTCGGACTGCGAAACGCGTCGCATCGCGATAAGCAACGTCGCCGATGCCCACCGAGATGCGCGCATCTAGCTGCTGCTCGCCGGCACGGAGTGCCGACATTCTCAGACCCTGCTCGGAGTAGAAGGGCCACCAGCGGTGCGCATTCGGGCTTTTTCGACCCACACCTGGAAGCTGTCGCCGCGGAAAATGTCCACCTGGAGCTTCAGTTCCGGGCGGCACTGCGCGATCTCGCGAATGAGCTCGTTGAGGAGCGCAGGCAATGTGCCGCGATCCTCGATTTTTGATCTGCGTAGATCCGACCACATCGGCCGTAATTACACCTTTCATTGCATTATTTACACTTTACATCACAACCTCCACGGGTTGTTTTTCGGTATTACAACCGCCAAATCGTTAATTCAGGTAACACTCTTGCCGTTCGTTCGAGACCGATCGGCAACTGCCGAAGTTCGGCACGCGAAGTCCGCAAGTGCCTCGTGCGTAGGTGCGCGGCAACGTTTCGACCGAGGGGCGGCGGTGCCCCACACGTGCAAAAAAATACGATATTCTTTTTGGGTGGGCTGTTTTTTTCAGAGAAGGGAAATGACGTAGCCTGCGGGGCGAAGACGGCACGACATCGGCTGCTGCCTCGGCGGCCGTGGGCGCTGCGGGCAGACCGGGCGAATTCTCGGTCGCGCTCCCGGCGAACTCACGGCCACATCGGGTACAAAAAGCGAGCGGCACGCCGAGAGTGGCGGGCCGCTCGCGTTGCGAACGGGGGATCGGGGGCACAGCGCGCAGCACCGTGCGCCGGGGCTCACTCCTCGATGAGGGTGGCGAGACGGGCGCGGTAGGCGTCCCAGTCCTCGATGGGGACGACGGGCCACTCCGCTCTCGATGGCGGCGCGAGCCACGGCGGAGGAGACTTCGACGATGAGGCGCTTGTCGACGGGCTTGGGGATGAAGTAGTCGGCGCCCGAAGGTGAGCTCCTTCAGCCGTAGGCCTGGGCCACATATTCGGGCACGGGCTGCTGGGCGAGGGCGGCAATGGCGCGCACGGCGGCCTGCTTCATGGGCTCGTTGATGGCGGTGGCGGCGACATCGAGGGCACCGCGGAAGATGTAGGGGAAGCCGATGACGTTGTTGATCTGGTTGGGATAGTCGGTGCGGCCGGTGCTCATGAGCACATCGGTGCGGGCGGCTTTGGCCTCCTCGTAGGTGATTTCGGGCACGGGGTTGGCGAGGGCGAAGATGATGGGGCGCTCGGCCATGGAGCGGACCATTTCGGCGTCGACAATGTTGCCTTTGGAGAGCCCGACGAAGACATCGGCGCCGCGCATGGCCTCTTGGAGAGTGTGGACGTCGGTGCGGGTGGTGGCAAACTCGCGCTTCTGGTCGTTGATGTCGGTGCGGGCGGTGGAGATGACGCCGCGGGAGTCGAGCATGACGAGGTTTTCGCGGCGCAGGCCGAAGGAGAGGTAGAGGCGAGCGCAGGAGATGGCGGCGGCTCCGGCACCGTTGACGACCATGCGGACGTCTTCGATGCGCTTGCCCACGACTTGGAGTGCATTGAGCAGGCCGGCGCAGGAGATGATGGCGGTGCCGTGCTGGTCGTCGTGCATGACGGGGATGTCGAGCTCGGCTTTGAGGCGGGTTTCAATCTCGAAGCATTCGGGGGCCTTGATGTCTTCGAGGTTGATGCCGCCGAAGGTGGGGGCGATGGCCTTGACCACTTGGATGAAGCGCTCGGGGTCGTGCTCATCGACCTCGATGTCGAAGGAGTCTACGCCACCGTAGATTTTGAACAGGAGGCTTTTGCCTTCCATGACGGGCTTGCCGGCGAGTGCGCCGATGTTGCCGAGGCCGAGCACGGCGGTGCCGTTGGAGATGACGGCGACGAGGTTGCCCTTGTTGGTGTAGCGATAGGCGTCGTGGGGTTGCTTTTCGATTTCGAGGCAGGGTTCGGCCACACCGGGGCTGTAGGCGAGGGAAAGGTCGTGGGCGGTGGCGTGGGGCTTGGTGGGAACGACGGCGATTTTGCCGGGACGGCCCTTTTCGTGGTAGTCGAGGGCTTCTTGTTTGCTGATTTGTGCCATAATGTCTATGGGGGATTAAGTGGAAGGGGCGCGCCGTTTGCCGCGGTGTGAGCGAAAAGGGCGAAAGGGCTGCGCTGCGTTTTGCCTTCCCTCACCGTCGGGAGAGGAGATGGGCAAGTTGTGTGGGCAAAGTTACGGATTTTTTCGTGATGGGCGGTGCGAAACAGGCGAAAGCCCGCGGGGAAAATCGCGGATGCTGCCCGACCTTGTACAAAAAAACCGCTCGCACGGGCTGTGAAGCTGTGCGAGCGGTGGAGTATATAGCTCCCGCGAAGGGCACATTGAGCAAAGGGGATCGTTTAGGGCATGACGAAGCGCTGGGTGAGTGTGGTGACCTTGTTGGACACGCGCACCACATAGGCGCCGGGCATGACGACGGTGCCGGTGTTTTCGCTGCCGGGTTCGACAGTGAAACGGGCTTGGATCTTACCGGCGGCGTCGAAGACGAGGGCTTCGGCGGGCTGGTCGGTGAAGTTCTTGACGGTGAAGTTGCGACGCAGGTCGGCCGAGATTTGGAATCCGCGCTGATCTGCAGTGGCCTTCGCGCCGTTGCCGAGGATGGTGAAGCGGTGTGCAGCATCGCCCTTGGTAGCGGTGAACTCGTAGGTGTCGCCGTCGTGGATGGCGCGGGTGAGTCCGGTGCGCTTGTCGAGGAGGGTGTATTGCTGCGTGCCGTCGCCGCCGTCGAGGTGGAAGGTGAGCTTGTAGTTCTGCTCGCCGTCGCCGGGCACGAAGCCGACTTTGGTTTCGCCGATGGCGTCGGTGGTGGTCACCTGGTAGCTGCGATCTTGCATAGCGTAGAGGGCAGCTTCGCCGGGATGCGAAGATCTTCTCACCGTCCCAACCGTTGTCGTAGCGATCGGTGGTGCCTTCGGCTTGAACGAGCCAGAGGCGGTCGGCCGTCTTGGCGCTTTCGACATCGACAGCCAGGAGTGGAAGTGGCGCTGGGGTGCGCGGTTCTCCTCGGTGGCGGTGACAAGGTCGGCATAGCGATACTTGAGGGTTGCCGGCCGCGGTGCTCTTGACCATGAAGCTGGAGAGCGAGGGATCTGGTTGGGCATGCCGGCCACGTGCCCCTGCGAGGTTGGCGGGGATGGCCTTGGTGTATTGTCCCTGCGTGGTGCCGTTGGTAGTGGGTCCGCTGTTGGCAATCCAGTCTTTGCGCGAGCCGGTGTTGAAGAGGTAGACCACCTTGTCGGCCGCCGTTGCGCCGGAGAAGTCGAGTTTGTCGATGCTCATGGCTCCGGTGTAGGGTTGGCCAGGATGTTCATGTCCTGATGGTTGGTGGCGGAGGCCATGCCGTCGACGGGGAAGGTGAAGTCTGCGGTGTTGAGTTCGCCGATGAATCGATAGGGTGGCGGGCTTAGGCTGCGAGATTTCGTAGGCCTGTCCCTGGGCGAGGGTGCCGTTGTTGACGTCGGTCCACTTCTCGTCGGAGTTGGGGACGTTGAGCGTGCGATCGTACTTGCGCACCCAGGTGGTCTCGAGGGGAGCTGGTTGCGATCGGCGCTCTTGACGGGCGATCCGAAGTATTGCCAGGTGGCGTAGGCCTTGTTGCGGTTGCCGTCGAAGGACTTGGCAAACATCTCGACGTTGGCCTTGTAGTTGGCGTTGTCGGCGGGTTTGGCCAGGAGGAAAGTACCGTTGGGCTTGCCCTCTTCGGCCTGCACGACGGTGTAGTCGGCTACGCCGCGCGTGAGCAAAAGGGCTCGGTGGCGGCGGCAGTGCTGGTCGTAAGATCCCAGAGGAGTGCTTTTCTTTGAGGAGAATCTGGTTGCCGGGGGTGGCGACCATGGCACGTCCGGTTTCGGTGGCGTTGATGTAATTGCGCACCACGCGATCTTGGTCGGCATAGAGGTCGCGGATGGCGGATTCGCCATACTTTTCTGCGGCGACGCCGGTGACGGGATCGGGGGTATTGTCGTTGACCGAGGCGAAGACCACATCCGACTCCTCATTGTCGGCATAGTTGGCCGCGAGGGTGTTGGGCACGAAACGTCCCGTCCAGTTTTCTTTGTTGGCCCAGTCGGTGCTGACATAGCCGTACCAGTAGTTGTTTTTGCTACCGTCGAGGGTAAAGGTATTGGTACGGAAGAAGCGTTTGGGGAGGGCGCGGGTGTCACCGTCACCGATGTCGTTGGCGCCGGTGGTGGAAACGGTGGCGAAGTAGGTGGATCGGTCGGCGGAGGGGGTGCCTTCGGGCTGTTTGAGCACCTGGTCGAAACCGTCGGTGGTGATGGTGCCGGTGCCGCGTTCGAAGGATTCGAGGGGACGTCCGCCGCCGGTGTTGAAGCCTTCGTTGGTCATGGCCACGAAGAGGCGGGTGCCGGGACCGTAGGCGCGGCGGAAGGTGAGATCGCCGTGCTGATCGACGGAGAATTCATTGTCGGGCACGCGGATGTATTCGTCGGTGCCGGGGTTGATTTCGCGCCAGAGTTCGTACTTGGTGGTCTTGAAGGAGCTGGCCAATCCCCTGGCATAGCTCTGCGAACTGAGGGTCATGGTTTCGAGCGGGCGCCAAGTGTCGTCGCCGCGGGGCGATTGGGGCACGACGTAGCGCTCTTGGAGCGTGAAGTAGTAGTGCTCGTCGGTCACGTTCTCAGGCTTGGTGGGCAACGTGAGGATGTTGAGCTTATTGACGGTGAGGTTGAGCTCAGCATCGGCGGCTTTGGCGCGCGAGGCGTAGATGTTGGCATTGTTGCCGCCCAGCGCCTGGTTGAAAGCGGTGGCATCGCCGCCTTTGTACACCGTCCAGGTGGCCTCCTTGAACGACTTATCGTCGCCGAAGCGGCGGTCGTTCGCCGAATAGCCGATGTCGGTGAGGAGGTTTTTGGAAGATCGGCCTTCTGGAGCTTAAAGAAGTGGGTAGAAGGGAAGCTGGCCAGGAGGTTTTCCGAAACATTGAGTTCGCGGATCGTCGCATCAGTGTGCGTGAAGCCGATGTTCTGGAGTTTGTTGGTGGCGAGATTGAGCGTTTCGACGTTGGTCAGTTCGTTGGGGAAGATGAAACTCCCTGTGCGTTGGCCGTTCCGAGCACATTGTCGTGGAGATCAATGTAGCGGATGGAAGGGCACCTTGGTGAAGTCGGCGTCTTTGATCTTTTGCGAGGCCGAAACGAGTTTCCACATGCCCTCTTCGCCGGTGATCTTGATGACGCCGCCCTGCGTGGCGGAGACATTGACGGTGAAGGTGCGGTCTTCCGTCAGATTATACATCTGTCGGATGTTCTGTCCGTCGTTTTCGTAGTCGATGAAGACGATGGGCCAGTGTTCGTGGTCACTTTCGTGGGGTCCTCGGGTGCGAGGGTGAAGGTGACGGTACCCTGCTGCCGTGGCCTTGATGAGGGTGATGCGGTCTTGGAGGTTGTGGGTGGTTTCTTCGGCCAGTGTGGGCGTGGGAGTGGCAGGGAGTGGCCGGCGTCTGGGCCTGTGCGCGCTGGGCGAAGGATCCCATCAGCAAGCCTGCGGCGAGGAGTGCGGGAAGGCTTCGCTTTAGCGCTGAATGCAGCCGCGAGACTGCGAACGGATAAGGAATGCTTGTTCATTGCAGATGGGTGGTTTTTAGTTGAGAACGCGTCCGTTGAGTCGGCGCATGGTGGGGTTGGAATCGTCGAACTTCTCGCCGAGCTTGAAAGAACACTTGTAGACAGTGTTGCGGCGGATTTGTCCGTAGTATTGTGTGCCCTGTTTGGCCTCGCCGATGCGGTAGTAGCACTTGCCGCTCTGGGGGTCGGGGTATTCGGATCGGGGACCCTCGGTGCCCCACTGCGAGGTGTAGGTGATCTCGAGGTAGGTCATGCCGTTGAAATCAGCCGACCCGAAGACGGGATGCGATACGAAATTTTCAGGCATATAGATCGAAATGGTGGGATAGGTGCGCACCAGTCCGGTGTTATCCTCGGTGGGTGTGCCGACAGGCAGGTCGTAGGCCAGGTAATCGTAGTCGGTGGCGTTGGCGGCGTGCTTAAGGTCGTAGTTGGCGATGGGGCCTCCCACCGAGAACTTGGCGGGGACGTTGACAATGCGGATGCCGGTGATCTTGAAATCGTAGGGTGTGATGTAGGTCAGTCCGAAGGCGCCGCCGATTTCAGCCTGGGGGGTGATGTCGATGCGGGCGAAGCAGCGCTCAAGTCGCACCTCGCTCTTGGTGAGCGCGGTGAGTCCGCTCACGGCGTTGGTGGGCGACTCGACATCGCGGAGGGCGGCGCTCATGGGGATGGGCTTTTTGGCGTCGTTGCCAAACTGTCCGCGGAGATAGTCCTTGGTGTTGAACTCCAGCGCGTTGAAGTCGCGTTCCGTACCCGAAATGCCCATGCGCTCAGCGTCGGCCGTGTTGAGGTTGGCCGCGAAGAAGAAGTCTTTTTGCCGAGGAAACTCTCGACACTGAAGACAGCGGTAGTTCGTGCCGCCCGCAGCTGCGGAGAGTAGGATTGCCCGGTGAGTGAGGCCACACGTGGAGCCGGCGAGGATCACGTTGTCGACTTGGTCTTCCTTGTCGGCGGCGTCGGTGTGACAGACTCACCGGTTTGTGAGCGCACGTCGACTTTCCAGGCGACCTTTTCAGACTTGGCCTCGGGATAGCGGGTTTCCTCGTCGCCGGAGCAGGCGGTGAAGGAGAGAGCCGCGGCGGTGGCCAGCAGGAGGAGGATATTCTTGGTCATTTCGGAGTAAGCTGCTGTGATGAGGGTTGATATGAGTGAGGGCGAACGGCTGAACGTGCGTCAGACGTTCGCCCTTTGTGAGTGGCGGTGGGAGGCTTAGATGTTCTCGTGCGTGGTGCCGTCGAAGCCGGGGACGTTGGTTTCGATCCAGGGGCGCACGGTGAGGGTGAACTGCAGCACCACGGCCTGATCGGCGGTGGGCGAGCCGGGGCCTACCACGTGGGCGTGGAGGACATAGCGGCAGTTGCGTTCGATTTTGCGGGGAGGATGACTTTGTAGTAGCTCTTGACAGGTGTGGTGCTGAAGTCACCTCCGGCGGGCGGGGAAGATGCCGTTGAGCGGGTTGCCGTCGCCGAGAATGGCGGGGAGCTCAAGCAGCACATAGGGGGCGGGATCGGTGGCAGCGGTCTTGGCCGAGATGTCGTACTCGTTGATGTAGACCGAGGGGAGCTCCGATGTGGGCACGGGGTCGGTGGCGGTGAGCGGTGCGGGCTGGGCCGTGAGGTCGGCCACTTGGGTCTTCGCACCGTCGACGCGGCCGGTGATGTCGGCGTTGGCACCGACGAAGGTTTTCGAGGGAATTGCAAGAAGGTGTAGAGGCCGCGCTGCTGATTGGGGATGAGTTTGTCCCAATCATAGTAGAGCACCACGTCCAATCGCGAAACGGCACGCTTGACGTTGACGTCGATCTTGTTGTCCTGTGTGGCGGGGTTGGCGAAGGTCACGTTGGTTTGCCCGGTCATGAGGAGGGGCGTGGTGAGATCTTCGACGGTGGCAAGGGTTTGCGACACGGCTTTTGGTGAGTTCGTCGACGGTGGTGATCTCGTCGGTGGCACCCACGGCGAGGCGAGCGCGCACGGAGGCCGGAAGGTTGATGAGCGTCACGGCGGTGGTGCCGTTCACGTCCGAGGCCTTGGCGGGAATGTAGACCGTTTGCGTGGTGGGATCGTTGTTCACCCAGTCGCCCACGGTGGTGGCTTCGAAGTGGAAGGAGCCGACGGCCGCGCCGCCGCTGTTGGGCGTGATGGCTTCTTTGTTTTGTCCGCGGAAGAAGACCACGTCGACGGTGTTGACGGTGTTTTTCGGCGGGCGTGGCGATGCCGCGGGTGTCGTGTTGCACGAGGTCGGATGCGCCAAATTGAGTTTGATCTGCCTTCACCGCCGGTGGGTCCGTCGGGTACGTAGCCTTTGTTGCAGGCTCCGAAGAGAGTCGCTGCGACGGCCAGAGTGCGAAGGTGAGCGTATGGAGAAGTTTTCATCGTTATTCGCTTTTGACGGTGTGGACGATCTTGTTGTTATACTTGATTTGGAAGATAGGAGTTCCGGCGGTGGGCTCGGTGGGGAGGCGGAGTGTGCCTTCGACCTGCTCTTGGAATCCACTCTGTCCCGCGGCGTTGCCGAAGCGGAGCGTGTTTTGCTGTGCGCCGCCCACGGTGAACTTGGCGTTGGGCACGAGGGGAACGAGTTCGACGAGGCCGAGTTGCACGAGTTTTTCTCGGCGGTGACGATGCGCACCGTGCTTTCGCCGCCCGGGAAGGTGGGCTCTTCGACCACTACGTTGAAGCGATAGCCGGCATAGACGCGGCCGATGCGGCCCGTGCACCAGTCCTCAATATTATAATTGAGGGTGAGTTGTAAGCCCTCTACGGCGTTGATTTCGTACACGTTGTTGCGCACGGTGGAGAACTTGGAGTAGTTCGCCGCGTTGGGGAGGGTGAAGTAGGCACCGGGCTTGACTTCCTGCCGGTTCTCGGTGAAGGAGTTTTGCCAAATCGAGAACTGATAGCTGTCTCTGTTGGCACCGTTGGTGAGGTAGAAGGAGGTGGATCCGGGCACGAAGCCGGGGCGTGCGGGATCGTTGGTTCCGACGCGGCGGAGATACTCGGGCACGTAGTAGGAGGTGACGTAATCGTAGAGCGTGGTGGGCTGTCCGGGCTGCTCACTGGGGGCGAGGTAGTGGGCCTCGGAGTTGGCAAGCATCTGGGCCTTGGTGAAGCCGTTGGTCTCTGCGAGGTCGGTGGCCGAATAGAAGTCGGTAGAGAACTGCCCCGTGGTGGGATAGCTGTCGCCGTCGAAGTAGGGGTTGACGAAGAGGGAGAAATACTTCGGGACATTGACGAGTGTCATGCCCTTGAAGGGCACCACGCGCTTGAACTTGATGTCTGTGGGTGTGGGCACTCCGGCTACCTCGTCGACATTGACCACTCCTTTGAGTGTGAGTTTGACTTTGGCGAGGGTGCGGATGAGTTCCACCTGTTCGTCACCGTCGGCCTCGAAGTGTTGGGGGTCGGTCTGCGAAGAGCCCTTACCGTTGCGCACGGCCACTACGTTGACATTGCGATAGGCTCGGGTCATGAGCATCGGTTTGGCTTCCGAGGGTCGGTAGCCTGCGGGGAACTCGATATGGGTGAGTGCATTGTCGCCGAAGAGCTGGTTGCGATTGGTGACGGAGGCCAGGGGCACGTCGAGGTTCCAGTCGTGTTCGTTGGCAATGAAGAAGAAGTCGCGCTGTCCTTCGGTGATTCTGAAGGGTTTGCTCCACACAGTGGTTTGTCCTTCGGGCTGACCGGTGAAGTCTCCGACGGGGTGCACCTGATTGTAGAGTACGGCTCCGCTGTTGCTGTCACAAATGATGAGTCGCACCGTCTTGACGCGATCCTCGAAGTCGGCACTGGTGTTGATGGTGCCGGCCACGCCTCTGATACTTACGGCAGCCGACATATACACGTCCCCCGGTGCTTTGGGTTTTTCGGGGTCGACAAAGTCTTGCTTGCACCCTGCGGCCAAGCCGAGGAGCACAGCGAGACTCATGGCGAGCCCGGTGCGGTGTAAGATGTCGTGTAAAGGGAGCATAGTCATATGGGTGATGCGTCGTGCTGAGTGCCGCGGCGCGTTGGGATTGGGGTGCGATGGGCAAACCCGTGGGCTCGCCCGCGCATTCCGTTAGCTAATTATTTTCCGAGTTCGGTGTCGAACGTGTGTACCAACCAGTCATTGATGAAGACACCGGTACACATGTACTGACCACAGCCGTCGCACTTGTCCTTGATGAGGAATTTGAGATCAATGTCGTGCTCACAATTGAGGTTGAAGCTGAACTTGTTCTCGGGCTTGCTGGCATAGGCCAGGATGGCGGCGATGAGATCGTGCTGGATGTCGATAGGCATTTCGACATCGCGGGTCTGGCCGTTTTTGCTGTGCGAGATGCGCACCTGGCTGCCGAGACCCGTTTGCAGATCCATCACGGTATATTTGGCCACGAGGGCGGTGTCGTTGTACACGACGGGTCCGTTGGGCTGATAGCCGTTGATGGCGCTGTTTATGGCGTGCGTGCCATCGTAGTTGTAGGTGCCGTTGCCGGAATTGATTTGAAGTCCGAACTCGCGGATGGAGGGGGGATTCTTACGTCCGAGCATGCTCTTGTCGAGCACAACAGAGACGTTGAGCCGGTAGGTAAGTTCGCCGACCGGCACGGCGATATGGTCTTCCTGCGATCCGTTTTTCGCAGGATTTTTCAACACGACCGATCTGCCGGCTTGGCCGAAGTAGACACGATCGCTGCCAAGGTTGACGTATTGCGACTCAGCTCCGCTGCGCAGGAAGCGAAGACTTGGTCTTTCTTATCGCCGATCTTGGCCTCGGCGCTGAATTTGCCGTTCACCCCGGTCCAGGCGTAGATGTTGTAAACGCGGTCTTGGTCGGGCGTGTCGGACTTGATGGGGAGACGCACCTCAGTAAAGCCTTTTTGCTTGTTGCCGAGGTCGATGTCCTTCAGTTCGGCGCTGGCGGCGAGCTTGTTGTCTTCGTCGAAAGCCAGGAGGTGAACGTTGGACTGGGTGTTGAGTCCGATGGAATCTGCCTTACAAGTCGTGTTGTAGAGTTTCACATACACAGCCTGGGGGCAGTTGTCGAGATCATCGTGGAACATGGATTCACAGCCGGAGAGGAGGAATCCCAGTCCTAAGGTGAAAAACACTCCGGTAAGCTTGTTAGGTAAATTCATCGTGATGTGAGAAAATAGGGAGAGAGGTAGAAAAATTGCGGCGAGGGAGGGATTTCTCCCTCGCCGCGAGTATGTTCGTCACTGAGCGGGCGCCGGAGCGCGGGCGCTCAATGAAGATCTACAGCTGATTACTGACCGAGGATGGTTTCGAAGGTGTGAACCTGCCAGGGAAGGATCGTCACGTCAACCGACATCCAAGCTTCCTTCAGCGAGAGGGATCGTTGAGGCTTGATGTCCGTCGGGGGTTCCTTGGGATCAGGAATGTTCTTGCCCGGGGTTGTTAGGGATCAGGGCACACCGGGCTGAGGATCAGGGTTGTTGGGGTTGTCCGGACGACGGGGTTGTCCTTGGGATCGAAGGGCTTCGTAGGATCTACCGGTTCGTTCGTGTTAGGCACGAGCGGGTTCCAGTTGTACACGTAGTTGGCGATACCCTTGATCTGGATGTGGTAGATGTTGTTGCGGATAGCCGGCGAGTTGATCCACGCAGTTGCGCTCGTCGCGTCGGGGTTCACCCATACGAAATAGAGGACCTTACCCTTGACGAACTTCTTCACCTTCATGGCAGCAGCGGTGGCGTTGCCGTTGGTGGTGGGATCGTTAGCGGCAGCTACGCTCTGGTAGAACTTGCCGTCGTCACCGAGGAAGAGATCGTCGTCAGCGTGGGTGGCGCTCCAGTTGTTTTCAACCGACTTGTCGTTCATGTAAACGTACTTGGGGTTGATCTTACCGCGAACGAGAACGTAAGCGGTGTTACCCTTGCGGTAGCCGCTGGCACCACGATCGGCTGCATCGTAAGCGTGCGTGTTGGGGAGAACGAATTCGCCGTGGAGACCGTTGGCGTTCTTCACGTACTCAACCACGTTGGTGAGGCTAGCGTCGTAAGTAGCGTTGGTGACAACGTCGCGACCGCCGAAGTGGTTGGTCTTGTTACGCCAGAGACCCGTGTAGTCGTACTTGTCGAACGTAGTGGCTACGTCGTAGTCCGTGTTGGGATCAACGGGAACGAAGGTGCTGTTGGGCGTCTTGTACTGGTAGTTCGTGGGGTTCGGGCTTTCCTGCTGGTTGAAGTAGAGCGAGCTTTCACCCTGAGCCACAACGTAAGTGAGGTTCGTGATGGTCGCGAGCGTCACTAGCGTCGCCGTTGGCAACGGTTTCAACGGTGGGCGTGGTGGGGTCGTCACCCTTCACTTCGTAGCTGTCCTTGTCGGCAGTCACGAGCACGCGAGCTACGGCACGCTGTGCAGAAACTTCTGCACGGTTGGGAGCCGTTGCGGCAGTCGTAAGGGTTTGCGATTCCGTCACACCGTCGGCAACGTTCACTTCGCCGAAGTTACCGGTCATCACGATCACGTCCTTCTGGTCAGCACCCGTACCGTCGAGCTTTGCGAGGTGGTCGGCCACAGTGAAGGGATCGGTCACACCAGGAGCTGAAGCGCAGTAGCTTCGCTTCGGTGTACTGGTGGGAGCAGGGGTACCGGCAGCCGTTTGGAGACCCATTACGCCGTTGTACTTAGCTGCGAAAGCATCGAAGTCGGTCTGACCTGCGAGGAGAGCTTGCGTTTCGGTGTTGGGGTTAACCACAACGAAGACGCGCTTCTGACCCGGATCTACCTTGAAACCCTTTCTGGGACGGATGTAAGCCACGTCGTTGTTACCGGCCTTTGGGCTGTTCGAACGAAACGTCCGTGGGTCCGAGCGAAGCTTGCTTTTTTCGAGCGTGTAGCCGCTGGCCGCAGATGCATCGGCCTTGAAGATGTAGACGTCTCACCGACTTGATAGCGTCGGCACCGATCCACTTACCAACGTAGTTGTGCTGCGGGTTGGTGGTGTTCTGTCCGTCTGCAGCCGCACGCACTTTCGAATCGGGCATACGGAGCTGGAACTGAACCGACATTACCGTTGAGCCTTCAGGATTGATGGGCTTCTCTTTGGGTGCCGGATCGTCATTCGAGCAGGCAGTGAAAGTTCTACAGAGGCCGTGGCCGTGAGGAGCATTGCTGCGAGGAGAAGATGTTTCTTCATAACGAATAAATTGTTGATTATAAAATGGATTATCTGATTGGGGAAGTGTACGGACAACCTTGGGCCTATGGTGCGCGAGGCAGCGAGGCCGGCGGTGTCTTAACGCTCCACCTTGCTCAATTCTTGGAGATTCTTGACTGCCTGGGGCAGGTTGCCGGCGCGGCGGAAGCACTCGGCGGCTTGCTTGTAGTTGCCGGCCAGGGCGTAGTGCACGCCGAGGTTGTTGAGTTGTTCGGCAGAAGCGGGGAACTTTGCGAGGAAATCTGCGTAGTTTCCGTTGTTACCTGCGGCGAGATTGCCGGCAATGGCGTTGAAGCGGCTCACGGGTGCATCGGGGAAGAGGCGCTCGGCGGTGTCGAACACGCTGCGACGCTCGGCGCTGCCCTCGGGGAAGCTGTTGCCCACCTGGTAGAGTTCGGCCAGGCTGAGGAGGCGCGGATTGGTTCGTAGCGCTCGATGGCTTCGGCGGCGTTGAAGCTGCGCACCGCATGGTGAACTGGTATTCGGTGCGGCGGAGCTGCGGGAAGACGTTGTCGAGGAGGAAACGATAGGCGTTGCCGCCGTCGAGTTTGCGCATGGCGTCCTTACGCGCGTTATTATTGCGTGCCTGTCCGTCGACGATTTCGAGGAGTTGTGCGCTCCACTGGTTGTTGTTGGCGGTGAGCCACTGGCGAGTCCGCCCAGTCTTCGCCGTGCCCTTCGACGTGGAAGAGGCGGGTGGAGAGGCCGTAGGTTTGTTCGAGGTATTTGACGAACGATTTGGCACGGCCGTCGGCGAGGCGGATGTTGTTGGCTTCCTGTCCTTCGGGCGAGGCGTAACCGTCGATATTCACGGTGCGCACGGTCACGTCTTTGTTGCCGAGGATGGCGTTGGCCACGCTGTCGACGCGGGCGAATTCAACGGCGTTGTTGCCCAGATTGCGGAGGAGTTCGGTGCGATTGACGCGGAAGTTGAAGCGGGCGACGAACTTCGGAGCGCACCTTGACGGCTTCGGCCTCGGGGGTGAGGTAGGCGACGGCGAAGGTGGGGCGATAGGGTTCGCGAGAGAGGCGTTCGGCTACGGTGAACTCGTGGCGCTCGAGTTCGCAGGAGGCGCAGCCGGTGATTTGCTCCTCGACGTTGAGTTTGGCGCTGCGGGTCCACTCGAAGGCGGGTGCGGTGATGCTGACGGGCACGACCATGCGTTCGCCGCGAGCGCGGAGGGGTTGGGGCGTGGTGCGATCGCCGCGTTGCCACATGATGTGGCGTGTGCGGCCGGCCACGGAGATGGGGCAAACTCATAGACCTGCGTGCCGTCTTGCGAGACGAGTCGGGGGCGAAGGTTGAGTTGTGCGTTGGCGCCGAGGTCGATGCGGTCGAGAATGACGTCGAAGGCGATGCGGATGCTGTCGCGTCCGGCTTTGACCTTGGCGGGGGTGAACCCGACGTTTCCCCGAACGTCTCCTGCGGCGTGGGCCGGGAGCGCCAGCGCGGCGGAGAGCAATGCGATGACTGAGAGAGATTTGAAAATCATGTGGCTTAGGGGCTTAACGTGTGTGGGGTTTAGCGGATGACGTAGACGACGGAGAGGCCGGCCTTGGTCAGTCCGAAATAGTCTTTGGTTTTGCTGGCTTCGAGATTGCCGCAGGTGTTGCAGCGATATTTGTCGTAGTCCAGATAGGCATAGCCTGCTCCCACTTCGGCTTCGAGACTCCAGCGGCGGTTGAGCACGAGTTGGTAGCCCAGGCCGACACCGGCGCCGACGAACCAGCCTTCGTAGCGGTGCTTTTCGAGGGTGTGGAAGATGCCGCCGGGGAATTTCATGTTCGAAACGTTGAAGCGGCCGGCGTGGGCGTGGATGCCGAAGAAGAGGCCGTTGAAGCGTTCGCACGTCCAGTAGCGCCATTCGGGCTGGATGGCAATGTGCTTGAACTTTTTGTTGGCGGCTTTGTCGAGGTCGAAGGGATTGAATCCCACCTGCACGTCAAAGGTCTGCTTCTTGTTCAGGCCGAACTCGAGGCTGAGGTTGGGCGTGGTGGTCGCGTCGTAGAGCAGATTGTTCTTGATCACGACTTGCTGTGCGCTTGTCCCGATGAAGGCGGGCGCCATGAGGGTGAGTAGCAGAAGAATTTCTTCATATCTAATGGTTGTTGTATGCTTGCCTGTGTGGGCGGGGTGGGATGTGGTGATGCTTGCGGTGGGTGGGTGCCGGTGCGGGGTCTTTTCGCCCGGCGATGGGCGGCCGTTGCCTCGCGGGGTGCGGAGGGCGGGCCTTGTTGCGGGAGGGCGTCGTCGCTGCGACGGGGTGCCTACCGCGGCCGGAGGGCCTGCTGTGCTCGGGCGGGGGCGAACGAGTGGCGTGTGAGGGAATGTGGGGGCAGGCGGCGTGCGCTTGCCGTGGCCTCGGGGCCATGTTTAAACCCGGCGGGGAAGTTGCTGTGAGGGAAGTGCTGCGCGGGGCAGTCGGTGTGGCACGTGGCGAGGGGAGGCGTGGGCGGCGGGCCCGGTCATCTCTGCGATGAGTCCGTGGTCCTCGTCGGTTCGTGCCTGGCGTCGCTTGCCGCTGTGTCGGCGGCGGCGCCGTGGCCGGGTTGGGCATCTCTAGTGCGTTCGGATTCGCATCTCGTTTGCTCAAGCTGTTGTCAGTTGCAGGCTTCTCTCCTTGCGGAGGTCACAGGATGTGTGTGGAGCGACGGAGCGTTCAGGTTTTTCGTCTCGGCGTTTCAGCTCATTGTTTCATCGTGTGCGTCCCCGTGTCCCTGTGGGGTTGTCGCGGTGCACCGCTGTGGTGCTCGCCGCTTCCCTTCCGGTCGGTGATCGAGGGCTCGATCGGGGCGTTTTTCGGAGCTTGGTCTGTCGACTCCGATAAATTATGGTGCAAAGGTATTGGTTAAATTACTAATCGTCCAAATGAAAACGTGCTTTTTCTTCGTTTGAGGCCGTTTTTAACATTTGAGACCGCAAAACGCCCCCTGTTTTCGGCCTTCGGCGGGGCAAAAATTGGCAATTCGTGTGCCGCCGATTCGTTCGTATCTCGCTGAAAACGTGAAGAATGCGAAGGTCGTGGCGTGTTGTCGCGTCCCGCGGACGCGAGGGTGCGAGCGCGGTTTCGCGTAGGCGCGAAGCGGGGCGTTTTTCGGGGGAAGAACGGGGGCGGTGCGGGGTGTTTTTGCACGATGGCTTTCGGGGAAAAGGGGAAAAAGCGGGCGGTAAAAACACGGAAAATCAGGCCTTCGGGCGGCCATTTGTGCTCTTTTTCGGTACGTTGCGGGGCGATCTGTGCAAGACTGTGGAAAAAGTTGTGCAAAAAGCTTGCAGGGCGTGAAGACGAAAAATACAAATTGTGCACAACGCTTTGTGCGCCTTTTGTGTCTTGGTACGCGAATTGTGCAAGTATCGTTTCCGCGCTGCGTTCGGTGTGTGGGCGTTGTGGTGCGGCGGTGCGCCATTCGGTCGTTTTCCCTCCCGCCTGCGGAGGCAGGGGTGCCCATTTAGGCGGCGGGGGCGCGGCGGTAGACAAGCTGCCGCGGGGAGAGCGCACAGGCTGTGGCGGGTTGCTGTGCGAGGGGCGTCCGCCTTTGCCTTCGCCCTCCCCACCCTGCGCTCGGCGCTTCGCCCATCAGCGGGCGGGGGCGCGGCCGTAGACAAGTTGCCGCGGGAGAGCGCACGGGCAGGGGCGGGTTTGCCTTGTGCACTTCCGCCTTTGCACACAGTGATTCGGCACACAAAGCGGCATTACTCGGCACGCAAGCGGCATTGTTCGGCACTGCGCGAGGGGGCGTCCGACTTTTGCCTTCGCCCTCCCCACCCTGCGCACAGCGGCGCGGACATTCCCCGGAGCGGGCGACGGGCGAACGATATATTATATACGCGTGCGCAGGCGCGAGGGCGAGAACGTTTTTGCACAGGGCGGCGAGCAACGATGTGGATAACTTTTCCGTGGATAACCCATTGTGGATAACTGCTGCTGCGGGATGCCGATTGTTCTGCGGGGGCCGCCGAAGGCTACGCGGGGAAGTGTGAACGCGGGCACGGAAGTGTGAACGCGGACGGGGCGGGTGCGGAAGTCTTCGCGGGCGATGGGTGCTCGCAGGGGCGTCTTTCGGCCCCATGGTTGCGATTTCACGGCGCGGACAGGGCGGACGTATATAATAATACACGTGCGCGCGTCTTTGCTGCGGCGAATGTGCGTTAAATCCGCCGACCTCACCACCCATTCCCCGCCGAAGACTTCCGCTCCCCCGCACAGCGACACGCCCTTCCCGAGCACTTCTGCTCGCCACCGCAGCCCCGACGCACGCCCACGCAGTGCCGACGCACGCCCGCAGGCGCGCGATGCACGCCCGCCGACCTCACAACCCATTCCCCGCCGAAGACTTCTCTCGCCCCCGCACAGCGACACGCCCTCGCCGAGCACTTCCGCTCCCCACGCAGCCCCTGACGCACGCCCCCGCACAGCGACGCACGCCCGCAGGCGCGCGCGATGCATTCCCCGCCGACCGCACACCCCATTCCCCGCCGAAGACCTTCGCCCGCCCCGCACAGCGACACGCCCTCGCCGAAGCTCTCCGCTCCCCACGCAGCGACACGCCCTCCCTCGAGCACCTCCGCTCCCCCACGCAGCCCCGACGCACGCCCGCAGGCTGTGCGATGCATTCCCCGCCGACCGCACAACCCTTTCCCCGCAGCGCCACGCTGCCTCTCCTTCCGTTCCGCTTCGGGCACAAAAAAACGGCACCGCACAGTGCATGTGCGATGCCGAATGTCTCGGTCGACCGTCGTTGCGGTCGGTCATTTGGGTTGGTGAGCCGCGCGCTGTTCGCCGCCGTTGCGGGGCATGTGGCGTGTCGGCGTGGGGCTTAGGCCTCAGCCTTGGGCTCTACGCTCACGACGCTGCGGTCGCGTGCTCCGCGCTTGAACACGACGGTGCCGTCGGCCAGCGCATAGAGGGTGTGATCGGAACCCATACCCACGTTCTTGCCGGGGTAGTGAGCGGTGCCGCGCTGGCGAACGATGATGTTGCCGGCTACGCAAGCCTGTCCGCCCCAGATCTTAACACCCAGACGTTGTGATGCCGATTCACGGCCGTTCTTCGAACTACCTACACCTTTTTTGTGTGCCATTGTGTTGTGTGTGTTAAGTGGTTATGCGATAACTTCTTTGATGGTGACTTCGGTAAACTGGTGGCGATAGCCGTTGAGTTTACGATGTCCTTTGCGGCGCTTCTTGTGGAAGACGAGCACCTTGTCGCCCTTAACGAGGGGAGTGGTGACTTCAGCGACTACTTTCGCGCCTTCGACGGTGGGGGCGCCCACTTTCACCGCGCCGTCGGCGTCGATGAGGAGCACTTTGTCGAATTCAACAGTTTGTCCGCTTTCGGCATTGCGGACGCGGTCTACGAAAAGCTTGCGGCCTTGCTCGACCTTAAACTGATGACCGTTGATCTCTACGATTGCGTACATAGGATGTGTGATTGATTTGGATAAAACGGTTTTTCGGGGGCGCGCTTCGCTCCTTCGTCCGCTCCCTTCCTTTCGAAACGGCGCGGCACGCACGGGGCGACGCGACTTCTTGGGCCCTCGTCGGACTCTATACGGGCGCAAAAGTACGACTTTTTCGGCGAACGGGCAAAAAATCAGCCTTTTATTCCCTTCGTCCGCCCGAAAAACAGCTTTTTCGACATTTGAGCCTCGTTTTTCCATCACTTTTTCAGGCTCCTCACCCGATTCACTTGCGGTCACACATCATATTATAGAAACATCGCCCCCACCCGCGGGAAAGTCCTCAGTCCTCCACCCGAAGGCGCAGCGGAGGCGGCAAGCGGTGGAGCACATGCGTCAAGCGGTGGAACGTCGCCACGCTCTCCCCCAGGCGGAGGGGAGACACCGCGCGGCCGATCCAAGGCGACCGGAGGAAGCCCCGTGAGAGACGCCGCAGCCCGAAGAGTCGGCGGGTCGGGGGCGCGGGAAAGTCCTCAGTCCTCCACCCGAATCCGCAGCGGGGGCGGCAGGCGGTGGAGCACCTGCGTCAAGCGGTGGAACGTCGCCACGCTCTCCCCCAGACGAAGGGGAGACACCGCGCGGCCGATCCAAGGCGACCGGAGGAAGCCCCGTAGGAGACGCCGCAGCCTGAAGAGTCGGCGGGTCGGTGGCGCGGGAAAGTCCTCAGTCCTCCACCCGAAGGCGCAGCGGAGGCGGCAGGCGGTGGAGCACATGCATCAAGCGGTGGAACGTCGCCACGCTCTCCCCCAGGCGAAGGGGAGACACCGCGCGACCGACCCAAGGCGACCGGAGGAAGCCCCGTGAGACGCCGCAGCCCGAGGGATCGGCGGGTCGGGGGCGCAGGAAGCCTCGAGTCCTCCACCCGGATCCGCAGCGGAGGCGGCAGACGGTGGAGCACCTGCATCAAGCGGTGGAACGTCGCCACGCTCTCCCCAGGCGAAGGGGAGACACCGCGCGGCCTACGAGCACGCAACCCGAAGAGTCGGCAGGTCGGTTGCCGGGATGGATGAGAATGCCGGCACGGCCGGGGACGCCCTCCAAACGCGGCAGTCGCGCCCCCCAGGCCGCCGACCATCGGCGGGCGAGCGGGCAAAGCGTGGCGAAACCACGTCGAGGCGCAGGGCATATTCGCCCGCGGGAATGGCCGGATGCGCCCCCGAAGCGGGCGGTTCGAGTGTGGCCATGGGCGATTGTCCGCTCTCGGCGGGAAAAAACAGCACCCCCTCCGTGCCCCCGGGCAGGTGGGCGGTGCGGCGCAAACGAATCAATGTAGACATCTGGAAAAATTGACGTAGTGAATGAAATACGAGCGCCTTGCGGCGCCCGTCACAAATAGTAGAAGGCATGCTCCCCGAAGCCCTCGCCACACAACCGCAAACCCCGCGGCACAGCGGGAGCGCGAAAGTCCCTATCGGCCCTCCCTGCGGCGCCCGTCGGAACTGCAAAGGCATCCCCCGAAGCCCCGCCGCACAACCGCAAAGCGCGCGGCACGGCGGGAGCGTGGAAGGAAGCCGAGGGCACACGCCGACGGCGGGACGAGGCATGGTGCGTCGTCCCGCCGCTTGCATCGGACTATCTCCCCTTGGCGCGGTGCCGGCTCACGCGGCGCAACAGTCGGTTGGCCGTCTGCGCACTGCGCTTCGCCAGGGCGGCATAGCGAGCCTCGCCCGCGACAACCCCATCGGCCGTCTGCGTGTGCAGCGTCCCCGTCTTCGAAGGCACCGACCGCTTAGCCGAGCGCACCGGCCGTTCGGGGAAGGGTGAATCGACGAGATCCAAGGACACGATCTCCGTCAATGAGGGCGCAGACCGCTTGGGAGATTGCATCGCCCGACGAGAGGAACGAGCAGCCCGTTCGAGGGAGGACACATCCTCCGCAGGCGCCAACACATCGCGCACCGCCGCGTGCACATCCCACGCAGCCGAGGGCACATCTCCCGCAGCCGAAGGCATAGGCCGTTCGGGGAAGAGCGGATCGAGGAGCGCCGAGGGCACAGGCCGCTCAGCGCAAGGCACCGCCCCACGAGAAGTCGGCCGCCCCACGAGAGGGACGAGCAGCCCGACGAGAGGAGGGCACATCTCCCGCAGGCGTGGGTGCCTCGATCAGTTCGCCGTTTGCGTCGAACGCAAATAACCGGCCACGCCGAGCACGCTGCCCGCATAGATCAGGCATTGGGCGAAGATCCACAGCACGCTGTCGTGAATCGACCCCACGGGCGGAAAGAGGAGTCCCAGTAGGGCGAACACCACGCCCGCGGCGAGCAGCGCGACGGCGGTGTGTTCTTGCAGTTTGTAGTGTGTCATGAGCAGAAGTTGAGGGTGAAACATCGTGCCGGCGCTCCGCTTCGAGCAACAGCGCACGGAAAAAAAGCAGACGGGCTAAATCAATCAGCCGATAAACAGGCATATCCATTTGTAATCGTGTGTTTTATTGAGTAGTGATTGGAGTAAATACGAGAGTTGATGCAGACTATTCCTATTAAAATAAGGTGAATGAACGCATTTTGCATTAGCAATACATGCAATTCAACTGACTTATTTCATTCTTCTACATCGGTTTATTGCCTTGTATCAAGAAATCACTTTCACCATCGGGCCCAACGAGTCCTTCGGGCGCAGCATCTCATGACATCGTGCCCCACCCCGACCGCAAACCGAGGCAGGCACGAGCGCAGCGCAGACTATTATAGAAGCAATGCCCCACCCCGGCAGCCAACCGAGGCAGCGGCATGCGCACAGCGCAGGCTATTATATAAGCCATGCCCCCGCCGAGTCCCGCTCCGCGGGATGCGGAGCGAGACGAAAGGCAGTGCGCCTCAGCGGGCGGCGGCGGGTGCGCTCGGCGGGCGAAACCTACCGCCGTGCCGTGCGCCGCCTGGCGGAAGACAACGCCCTGCCCCCGCCGAGGAGGAAGCACCCGCCGAAGGGACGCCGAACCCGCCGAGGAGGTGCCTACGTCGAGCCCAAATGCAATCACGCCCGCCGAGGGCGAACACCTCGCCGAGGAAGCGAACGCCACGGGCGCGTTTGTCCCCACTTCGATCGCTGCCGAGGACGAACCCGCGGAAGTGAAACACGAATCTGCCGACGCCGAGGGCACGCCCGCGGAAGTGGAAGACCAACCCGCCGAGGAGGAGGACGCCACGGGCGATTTTGCCGATGTGCGCTCCTCCAGAACAGAAGAGAAAGAAAAGAACAGAATAAAAGACCCCATACCCTATAGTCCCTTTCCCCAAAGTGGAAAAGGGACCCGCGCGAGCCACCCCGCCTCGGCCGTCGTCGGTGAGCGGGAGGAGGGCGCTGCGTCTGCCGAGGGCGACGAGGAGTCGGTCGTGGGCAGTCCCCGTTTCGTCTCCTCCGCCGCGGCCGATGCCGATGCTCCCCCGTGCGCCGCTTCCCCCACCGTCCTCGGCGCCCACGCGCAAACCCTCGACCCGCACCCGCAGGCCGACACGGCAAACGGGAGGACGAGCGTACCGAACGGGACGACGAGCACGGAGAACGGGAAGATGAGCATGTCTAATTCTCAGCCTAACACCTTGACTGCGAGCGAAGCACCTGCCCACCCGCAGACCGACACGGCAAACGGGGCGACGAGCGCGGAGAATATGGAAATAAGCATGCCTAATTCTCAGTCTAACACCTTGACTGCGAGCGAAGCACCTGCCCATCCGCAGACCGACACGGCAAAGGCCGACACGAGCATGCCTAATGCGAAGGCCTACACGGAGAATGGGCAGACAAGCACGGAGAAGACGGAAACAAGCCTACCTAATTCACAGCCTAACGCACTGACTGCGAGCGAAGTACCTGCTTACCCGCAGGCCGACACGGCAAACGGGCAGGCGTACGCAGAGAAGATGGAAACAAACGTGCCTAATTCTCAGTCTAACACCTTGACTGCGAGCGAAGCACCTGCTCACCCGCAGGCCGACACGGCAAAGGCCGACACGAGCGTGCCTAATGCGCAGGCCAACCCAGAGAATGGGCAGACGAGCGCGGAGAACAAGGAGATGAGCGTGCCTAATTCACAGCCTAACACCTTGACTGCGAGCGAAGAAACTGCCCACCCGCAGGCCAACACGGAGTATGGGCAAACGAGCACGGAGAAGACGGGAAAAAGCATGCCTAATGCGCAGTCTAACACACTGACTGCGAGCGAAGAAACTGCCCACCCGCAGACCGGCACGGCAAACGGGAGGACGAGCGTACCGAACGGGCAGACGAACACGGAGAATGCGGAAACAAGCATGCCTAATTCTCAGCCTAACACCTTGACTGCGAGCGAAGCACCTGCCCACCCGCAGACCGACACGGCAAAGGCCGATACAAGCGTGCCTAATTCGCAGCCTAACACCTTGACCACGAGCGAGAAAGGAGACAAAGCAGGCCGTGGCGAGGAGGGAGCGGGCGAGCCGTTCGTGCCCCCCACGGCCAACGAGGTGCGCCGCTTCGCCGAAGCGCTGCGCCACCCCGAGTTCGACGCCGAATGGTTCGTGGCCTACTACACCGAACGCCATTGGCGCCGCCACAACGGTCGGCCCGTGGTTTCGTGGCAGACCACGGCGCGCTATTGGTTGGACCACCCCCTCCGCGTGGCCCGTCACCTCCTCGACCATCGCCCCGCCGCGAGCCCCGTGTCCGTCGGCGTGGGTAGCCCGTCCGCCGTTGTCGTTCCCGCCGCGTCCCCCGCCGCAGGTTCCGCTTCGTCCCCAATCACGGGCACACCTCCCGTCGGCACGGGCGGCCTGTCACCGCGTGCGTCCGCTTCGTCCCCCATTCAGGGCACACCCACGTGGGTTCGCTCTCCCTGCCCGCCCCCACGCCCTTGCAGCAGTCGCGCCTCTCCGACCTCAAAGGCATGGTGCTCCACCTCTTGCCGACGCCCCCGCCGCTGCCCCGCCTCCGCATCGACCGCCCCCTGATCTCTCCTCCGACGCGCCCGACGTTCCCCACGGCGGCCGATGTTCCCGCAGCGCGTCCACCCCCGATTGGGTCGTTCGCAACTCGGTGCACCCGCCCGCGTTCTCTCGCCTGCCGAAGCGGCGCAGGTCATTGCACAGCAAAACCTTGCCTCCGCCGAGGCCGAGGCCGTGCCTCGCGTTGTCCACGATTCGACCGCCGACGCCGAAGAAATCATTGACACACAAGCATTTTCGATCCCCGACGCCGAAAAATCCGTTCGAGCTTGCGACGATTCGACCGACGAGGACGAGGAAGGCGCACGCAATGGCCACGATTCCACGACCGACACCGCGAAAGACATTGACGCACGAGCGTTTTCGATCCCCGACACCGAGGAAGGCGCACGCAATGGGCACGATTCCACGACCGACGCCGCGAAAGGCATTGACGCACAAGCGTTTTCGATCCCCGACGCCGAGGAATCCGTTCGAGCTTGCGACGATTCGACCGACGACAACGCGAAAGGCATTGACGCACAAGCGTTTTTCGACCGCAGACGCCGAGGAAGGCGCACGCAATGGCCACGATTCCACGACCGACAACGCGGAAGACATTGACGCAATGCCGTTTCCGACAACCGACGCCGAGGAAGACGCGTTCAATGGCCACGATTCCACGACCGACAACGCGGAAGACATTGACGCACAAGCGTTTTCGACCACCGACACCGAGGAAGGCGCGCTCAATGGCCACGATTCCACGACCGACGCCAAGGAAGAGATTGGGACACAAGCGTTTTCGGCCACCGACGCCGCAGGAAGTCTTGGCGCACGGGCGTTTTCGGCCGACAAGGGGCGGTGGGGCGTTCGTTCGCCCCGCGGGCCCGACCCACCGACGGACGACGGGCACGACAGCACCGACACAGGCAACGATTTCGCCGACACAGGAAATGACAGCACCGACCATCCACTTCAGTCCAACGCCATTCGGCAAGCCAGCAACGACACAGGCAACGATTTCGCCGACGCAGAAAATAACTTCACCGCCAAACCATCCAGCTTCTCCGCCGATAGGCACCCACCCGCGACCCGTAGGCACCGCCCTCGCAGCCGATCCACCGATTTTCCCCGCCGACGAGTGCCGCCCCTGCGCACCCTCACCGAAAAACACCCTTACCTCAATCCCTCTTTCCATGAACCGCACCCCTCCTTCGCCTCCACCCGCCGTCGTTTGGCGGGTTCGGCCGCACATTCCGTGTTCAGTCAGTCCAACCTCCGTTCGGCCGCCCCTTCCTCGGTCGCTTCGTCGACATCCGCCCCGCCTGCACCGTCGGAAGCCGACCTCTTCGCCTCCCGTCTCACCCGCGGCCGACCCGAACACCCCGACCGCGAACGCACAACCGCCGCAAACGCCCCCGAACGCTTCGCAAACGAGCCCGAACACGGCACCGACGGGCGCAAACGGCACGATTCTGCCCCCGAACGCTTCGCAAACGCCATCAGCCCCTCGCCGACGCCCCCCGAACACGGCACCGACGGGCGCAAACGGCACGATCCTGCCCCTGAACGCTCCGCAGACGCCATCAGACCCGCCACAAAACGAGCCCGAACACTACACCCAACGCGCTAAAAAAACGCCGATTTCATCGACGTCGACCCCGTCCGCGGGCACAAAAATCGACCGCAACGAGCCCGAATACCCCTGCCGACGAGCGCAAACGGCACGATTCTGCCCCAGACACACCGCAAACACCATCCGACCCGCCGCAAACGCCGTCAGCACACCCGCCAACGCCGCCGAACACGGTGCCCAACGCGCCAAAAACGCCGATTTCATCGACGTCGACCCCGACCGCGGGCACAAAACCGACCGCGACGAGCCCGAACGCTCCGAAAACGCCGTCAGCCCCTCGCCGACGCAGGAGAACACACCGACCGCGGGCGCAAACGGCATGATCTTGCCCCGAACACCCCGTCGACGGGCACCAAACCGACCGCGACGAGCTCGAACACCCCGCCTACGACCTCGACGCCGGGCAGGGCGTGCTCCGTTCGGCCGCACACCGACGCGCCGTGCGGGCCGAGCGCGAAACTTGCTGTGGTGCCCTTCGCCACCTGGGCCACTGTTGCGTCGCATTCTGACACCCCCGAGGCCGAACGCCCCCACTGGCGGGCCCGCCTGCTCGAACACTATTCGCCCGAGCGGCAGGTGTCGTTCGGCGAGCACCCCGAGTGGTGCTACTCCTCCCCGCGCCCCACACTGCGGCGGCTGCGCGACCAACTGGGGTCGGAGACGGTGGTGACGTGGTTGTGCTTGCAACTCAACTATGCGGCGCAACTCTGGGGCACGGCCGACAGTCTGACGAGCCACCAACTGCGGGGCGCGGCGGAAGCCATCGGGGCGTCGTATGCCGAACTCAATGTGGGCGAGGTGATGGTCTACCTTTGTCGGTTGCGCGGGGGCCGTTACGGCAAAGTGGCCTACGGTTCGCTGTCGGCCGACGCGATGGTGTCGAACCTCCGCTCTACATGAAAGAGCGTCGCGAGGAACTGTCGCAACACGAGCGTCGGGCGGCCGACCGTGCGCTGGCCGAGGAGCTCGACTCCCGCGCCGCGCGGTGCGTACGCACGCGCAGTATGAGGTGCTCCACGCCCGTGCCCGCGTCTTGGCGGATGGCGACGAGGCGGAGGCGCTGCGACTGCTGCAGGAGCGCTTTTGGGAGACCGACACGGGGGCCGCTTCGCCCGCCGAGGCCGCGCGCTGAACCCGCCCCGCCCGCAGGTCGACGCGCACCGCGGGTGGGCTTCCGATGGCGCGCACGGGCGAAGGGATTTGCCCCGCACAGGAACACGCCCTCGGCGAAGGCCTCCCCGACACGGCGCACGAGCGAAGGGATTTGCCCCGCGCAGAAACACGCCCCTCGGCGAAGGCCTCCCGACACGGCGCGAAGGCGAAAGAATTTGCCCCGCGCAGGAACGCTCTCCTCGGCGAAGGCATCCCGACACGGCGCACGAGCGAAAAGATTTTGCCCGCGCAGGAACACCCCTCGGCGAAGACCTCCCGACACGGCGCACGAGCGAAAGGATTTGCCCCACGCGAAGGCTCCCCTCGGGAAGGCCTCCCGACACGGCGCACGAGCGAAAGGGATTTGTCCCGCGGGGTTCGCGTTCGCCCCACGTGCCGACGAACGGCGGGCCGCCCTCGGCCCACAGACAGCCAGAAAAACACCCCTTCGGCGGGGTCGCACCCACAGCGCGTGCGGCCGCTGCCGAGTTCATTCACCATAAGACTACTCCATGAAACCCAATTGTTCTACGGCGAATCGCACGTCGGTTCGCGTCAAATCTTCCCTCGTTCCCTTCGGTCGGCCGCTGCGCCGCGGGAGCGAAACCCTGTGCCGCCCTTCGCTCCCCACTGCGGGAGGGGGCACCGCAGCCTGCGCCGCATCGGCGAAATGGTGCGCCGATTCGACGCCATGTGCCCCCGCGGCGGGCGATGCGACCCGGGCCTCCGCCGCTTCGGCGAACGCTTCCATCGGCTCTGCCGTGCAAACCCCGACGCCTGCCGCGGCCCACGTTGCTCCCGCGGCTGGGACGACCTCGGGCAACGGGCCTTCCGCAGCGCCCGCCCGACCTTTCGCAACCCCTGTGCGACAACGAAAAAAACTTCGGCGGCCGATGTTGCTCCCGCGGCCATAACGACCTCGGGCGACGGGCCTTCCGCTGCTCCCGCCCGACCTTCCGCAATCGACGGCGCAGCGGCGAAAAAACCTTCCGCTTCGGCGGGTGCTCTCACGGCCGAACGGCGGGCGGCAGCGGTGACGGCGGGTGTAGTGCTGCGCTCGGCCGACGACCGCACGGCGCTCTTCACGCAGTGGCTCGCCCCGCATCTGCCGATGGTGCGCGGGCTCGTGAGGCAGCACGTACTTCGCCGGCGAACGCGCCGACGACTACCAAACGGCGGTGCTGCACCCTGCTCGAACACCTCGACGATCTGGCGCATTTCGCCCTCTGCCTGACCGCCCGCCGCGACACGGCGAACCGTCCCGCCCCTGCCGACGAGCCCTCCGCGCGCCCCACGACGCCGACCGCCCGCAATTTCGACGAAACACGCGCTGCGATCGACGAATCATCGATTTGTTTGGACGAACATGCACCTTATTTATATGCTTCGGCGGCGGAGATCGACGAATCGGCGGCTTCGCTTGATGAATCGCTGCCCGCCGCCGACGAGGATTTGCGCACGATCGACGCTGCGGCGGTGGACTTCGAAGCCCTGACGGACACCGACGACGAAACGCTGCGCGAAGTGGACGAAACTGCGGTGGCCTTCGACGAGGATTTGTGCGCGATCGACGCTGCGGCGGTGGACTTCGAAGCCCTGACGGACTCCGACGACGAAGCAGCGCGAAGTGGACGAAACGCGCGCGGGGACGACGAACCTTTGCGCGAAGTGGACGAAACTGCGGTGGCCTTCGACGAAACATCGGCCGTGGACGCGACGAGTGCGGCGGGCGCGGACGAACAGCGACCGTATGCGGACGCCGCGCTCGAGGGGTCGGAACGGCCCCAGGGCGCCACTCCCGGTGACGGCGGAGGAGGTGCTGCGCACGGTGGGGATTTCAATCCGCGGCCGTGGTTGGCGGGGTGACCGCTGCGCCTGCTTTCGACGCTCAACCACAGGGCGTTGCGCCACCGCGAGACGCATCTCACACCGGCCTCGGCGGACAGCGACGAACTCTTCGACCCTGCCGATCCCGACGGGGGACTGTGGGCGGTCGGGGCGAACCCCGCGACGGTGGGCGCACAGGAGCATGCGGCGCCCTCGCGATGGGAGGAGACCTTGGGCGCAGGGCGTGAGCGGACGGGGGGCTCGGCGGGCGTCACCACGCGACGCCGCGGCGACACAGGCTGCGCAGGCGGCGGCGGCGCACTCAGCGACCGCGGATTCCGATGCGCCACCTGCGGGCACGGAGGCGGCGGCAGCAGCCGAGGGTGGACCCACGGCGGCGGGCGAGTGGACGTGCTGCGCAGTGGACAACTGCCTGGAATGCTGGCACCGCGAACAGCCGCGTCGGGGTTTCCACCGCACGCGCGGCGGCCGACTGTGGAACGCCATGCGGGCACGGGCGCAACAGGCGCATTCGGCCTTTGCCTATCGGGCGGTGCTGCGTGCCGACGCCGCGGAGGCTCTCGCCGCCCAGCCGCTGCGCGACCGCGCCCTCGTGCTGCTGACGGCCGACGGATGGACGGCAGAGGAAATCGGGCTGGCGGTGGGGGCTTCGCCCACGGCGGTGCGCCAAACGGTGTGCCGCGTGCGGATGCGCCTGCGGCGTTGGCGCCGGGCTTGGGCTCATCGCACGCACGCGACGCGCGCACTATAAAGAAGACGTACGCATTTTTCGGTCGAAAAATTTGGTGGTCTCGCTTCTTTTGCCGAAATTCGCGTTGTGTCCTTCCTTATCTTTTTAAGAGAGGAACGCCGACACACTGAAGGTTATCTCGGCGAACGAGGGCGACGGGGCTTGGCGGAGTTGGTATCCCGCCGGTAGCCGCCCTTGTGCGAGGCACTGCATCGGAATCTCACGGACAAGGCTTGTAGGTCGAGGATCGACCACCTCCGTTGCCGCCACTCGCGACCTCGTTCGCCACCCTTTCGCTCCGCCCCCGCGGCGGCGCCTCTTCCCCCCGCAGGCGACCGGTTCGTGCCCTGCTGCGCCGCCCCTCCCCCACGGAGTGTGCGCACCGCCCCGCAGACCTTACATTCGGGCACCCCGCCTCGCACTGCCGAGCTCCGCACTCCCGCGCGCTGCGCCCTCTGCGCCGAAGTTCCCCACGGGCTCTTCCGGCCGCAACCCCGCCGCGCCGATCCGACCGCCCCGCTCGGCACGCTCCCCTCGGGACGCGCGCTCTGACGCTTCGCCCGCTTCTCTCCCCCTACGACCCGACTCTCACCCCCTCATCGCATGTTCCACTCCTCCCTGGCGCGCAGCCTTTGGTTCATCGTGCTGGTCATTGCCCAAGCACTGGTGTTCAACCACATTCACCTGTGGGGCTACGCCACGCCGATGCCCTATGTCTTCGTGCTCCTCATCCTTCGCCACGGCACCCCGCGGTGGTTGTATGTGGCGGTGGGCTTCGTGACGGGGCTTTGCATCGACGCGGTGAGCACCACGCCCGGCGTGGCGGCGGGTTCCCTCACGCTCACGGGGCTGTGCACGCCCGGTGTGCTGCAATTTTTCGCTCCCGACGACAAACTGGAGGAGGCCTTCCTGCCGGGTGCGCGAACGATGACGTGGTCGGGGTTCTTGAAATTTGCCGCCACGCTCTCTTTTGTGACGGTGGCGGGCTTCCACCTGCTGGAGAGCTTCACCTTCTTCCGCGTGGTCGCGCTGCTGCTCAACATCGGCGGTAGCTTCAGTGCTCACCCTGGCCTTTGTGGCCACGTTCGAACGGGTGCGCGTGGCTTTCTCCTCGGCCGAAACGGCCGCTCGCTGAGGGCTGACGCCCACGGCGGCGCGAAAGGTCGCCCCGCTGCGCAATGCGTTTTGCGCCCCTGCGCGAATCATTACCCATGCTGCGCAATTAGGTTTCACGCCCTGCGCACCGCTCTCCTCGCTGCCCCGCACGGCCTGTGCCGCGCGCCCCGCCGCGCGCGTGCCGCCTCACGGCGCCGACGCCTCGTGCGCCGCCCCCATGACCAACACAACGAACTAAAATAACCGGACGCTGAACTGATCGGTCCGCCTTTCCGCCCCTCCGACGCCCTGCGCGCCGCAACCGAGGGTGGATGTGGATGAAAAAAACCGACACGCGCGCGTTTGTGCCGCCGCTGCCCCTTGCACGGCCGACCGCATCGCGCACACAGGCCTTCCGCGCCACCGCGCTCCGGGAAGTTCGCCGCCGACCGCCCACGGTCGTCCGGCCCGGGATGTTCGTTCCCCACTTCTCTTAGCGACGTACGGTGAGTCGCGGTGCCTGTATCTGTAGTTCCGCATCGCGCTCACGTCGTCGCTTCCCCACAGCGGCGGCCGCTCGGCCGACCGACCGCGCCTTGCTTGCAAACAAGTGGCGCACCGGCCTTAGCATTGCGGCACCCTTCGGCAGCCGAACGCCCGCGCGGCCCATTATAGCGTGGCGTGCTCCTCAGGTAGGGAGGTTCATTTTCCCTATCGTTGCGGCACCCTTCGGCCGACCGACCGCGATGTCCACTCAGTGGGCGGCGCCCTTCGGCACGCAGACGCCCGCGGCCTATGATAACGTGGCGCTCGGTTTAATTTATAATGGCGTGTCGTCTCGATCATTGCGGCATCCTTCGGCGGCCGACCGCGATTTCCACTCAGTAGGCGGCGTCCTTCGGCACGCAGACGCCCGCGGCGGGTTTCGCCCCGCCAACGCGGCACGCACGCCCCCTCATTTTTTCCCCACATGCGACGCACAGGAGGCTAATCTCTTCATATAAGTTTCTGTTAAGTCCACCTCTGTTTCCTGTCGCCGCACCCATCGCCCTCCGCTCCGCGCGGTCGGCCATCGTCCAGCGGGCACCGGGGCGGTTTGCTCCTCATTCCTTTCCGCTCCACGGCGGCGAGACTCCAACGGGCCTTTTTCATCTTCAGGTTCTGCCCTGTTCTCGCCGCTCCGCCCGCCCCCTTCAGGCATCGTCTCCGTGGCGCTGCCCGTCCGCCGCTCGGCGGCCGTTCCCCACGACCTCCGCCGCGCAGTCCCCGGAATCCCTGACTGTGCGGCGGTGTCCGCATCCATTCACCCCTTCATTCCCCCATCGCCCGTGCCCCAAGATTATAGTTTTTGAGAAGCGCAAGTTTGTGATCGGCGGCATTGCGCTGTCGGTCGTTGTTGTCTTTGTGCTTCGGCTGTTGGCGCTCCAACTCGCGAGCGACGACTACCGCAAGACGCCGACTCGAACGCCTTTCGCAAGGAGATCTTGTACCCCTCGCGCGGGCTGATCACCGACCGCCACGGGAAGTTGCTCGTGTACAACGAACCGTCGTACAACATCCTGGTGACGATGCAAGACCAACACGGCATCGACACGGCCGATTTCTGCCGCACGATGGGCATCACGCGGGAGGAGTACATGCAACGGATGGCGGAAATCAAAAGATCCGAAGAAGAATCCGGGCTACTCTCGCAACACGCCTCAGCTGTTTATGAGCCAGATTCCGGCCGACGAGTTCTCGAAGTTTCGCGAAAAGCTGTTCCGGTTCAACGGTTTCTCGGCCGAGAAGCGGTCGGTGCGTCGCTACGCCTCGGGCATCGCGGCCCACCTGCTGGGCGACGTGGCGGAGGTGAACCAGGCCGACGTGGACTCCGACGCCTATTATAAGAGCGGGGACTACATCGGTAAGCTCGGTGTGGAGCGGAGCTACGAGAAAGTCGCTGCGCGGCGAGAAGGGCATGCGGATTCTGCTGCGCGACGTGCACGGGCGCACCAAGGGGCACTACATGGACGGGAAGTATGACACGCAGGCCCAGCCGGGCGCAACCTCACGCTGGGCATCGACTACGGCACGCAGGAGTTGGCCGAGCGGCTGCTGGAGGGCAAATACGGTGCCATCGTGGCCATCGAACCCTCGACGGGCGAAATTCTGGCCATGGCCTCGGCGCCGACCTACGACCCGCGCGACATGGTGGGGCGCGACCGCGGTAAGGCCATGACGGCCATGATGCGCGACGAGCGGCGCCCGCTGCTCAACCGCGCCATCGCCGGCACCTACCCGCCGGGCTCGACGTTCAAGATCTCGCAAGCCCTGCTGGGACTGCAAGAGGGGTCGATCACGCCGAGTGTGGCCTTCCCCTGCGCCCACGGCTTCAACTACAAGGGGCTGCACGTGGGCTGCCACGGCCACGCCTCGCCGATCAATCTGGTGCCGGCCATCGGCACATCGTGCAACTCCTATTTCTGCTGGAACCTGCTGCGCCTGCTGAGCAATCGCGGGAAGTACGGTTCGGTGCAGGCGGCGATGACGCGGTGGAAAGACCAGGTGGTGCACATGGGCTTCGGCTACAAACTGGGCATCGACCTGCCGGGCGAGCGCCGCGGGATGATTCGAACGCGGCCTACTATGACAAAGCCTACAAACGGTCGTGGAACGCGCTGACGGTGATCTCGATCGGGATCGGGCAGGGCGAGGTGACGGCCACTCCGCTGCAAATTGCCAACCTGGCGGCCACGGTGGCCAATCGCGGCCACTACTTCGTGCCGCATGTGGCGCGCCGCATTCAAGGCGAACGGCTCGACACGACCTACACGCGGCCGCACCGCACGCTGGTGGCGCGGCGTTGGTACGACTATGCGGTGGCGGGCATGCGCCGCTCGGTGCTGGCCGGCACGTGCCGCGGGGCCGACTTCCCCGGCGGGGAGGTGTGCGGCAAAACGGGCACGGCGCAAAACCGCGGCCACGACCACTCGGCCTTCATGGGCTTCGCGCCGATGAACAAACCTCGGATCGCCGTGTGCGTGTACGTGGAGAACGGCGGTTTCGGCGCCGACTTCGCCGTGCCCATCGGTTCGCTCATCATGGAACAGTATCTCAACGGCAAACTCTCGGCAGGCTCTCGCGCTCGGGCCGAGTCTTTCCGCCTTCGTCACATCAATTACGGCGACCATGCGCGATAATCAGCTCAATCCCGCCTTTCGCGCCGACGGTTGGGTGCTCCTCATCTTCCTGGCGCTCCTCACCTTCGGCTGGTTCAGCGTGTGCGGCGCGAGCCACACCTTCGACCTGCAAAGCCTTCTCTCCTTCGACACCCGCGCCGGCAAACAGTTGGTGTGGATCGGTTGCGCTTTGGGGCTGGGAGGTATGATCTTGATGTTCGACGACCGCTATTTCGACATGCTGGCCGACCTGTTCTACTGGTCGATGATGCTGCTGCTGCTCGTCACGCCGTTCATCGCACACGACATCAAGGGTTCGCGCTCTTGGATCTCGCTGGGCCCCTGTTTCGTTGCAGCCGGCCGAGTTTGCCAGTGCGCCACAGCGCCTCATGGTCTCCAAGGTGATCGGTCAATACGGGTTCACGCTCAACCGCCGGAGCAACTTTCTTCGCGCCGCGGGCGTGGTGCTGTTGCCCCTTCGTGCTGATCGTGCTGCAGAAAGAAACGGGTTCGGCCTTGGTCTACTTCGCCTTCTTCCCTCATGTTCTACCGCGAGGGCATGCCCGGCAGCATCTTGTTTTGCGGTGCCGCGGCGGTAGTCTATTTCGTGGTGGGCATCGGTCAGGGGCGAAACGCCGCTGCCGGGCACGACGGCCAGCGTGGGCGAATCGGTGGTGCTGGCGCTGGTGTGGCTCTTCACGGCGGGCCTGCTGCGGGTGTACGTGCCGCGCGAACCGGAACACGCCCACCGCCTGCTCTTCTGGGGCACCGCGTCTGCACGTGGTATTCTACGGCGTCTCGGCCTTCGTGCACCCCTTCGACATCAGCTGGGCGCAACTGGGCGGTTGCATCGTGATGATCGGCTATCTGGGCATGCAGTGGATCGGGCGCCGCGCCAACACCTACCTGCTCATCAGCCTTTTTGCCATCTCGAGCGTGGGTTTTCCTCTACACCTCGGACTATGTGCTCAACAACGCCATGAAGGACTATCAGCGCACGCGCATCCGTGTGCTGCTGGGCGTGGAGGAAGACCGCGACGCCTCGTACAACGTGACGCAATCGAAGATCGCGATCGGCTCGGGCGGCCTGTTGGGCAAGGGATTCATGAACGGCACGCAGACGAAACTCGACTACGTGCCGGAGCAAGACACGGACTTCATCTTCTGCACCGTGGGCGAAGAAGAGGGCTTTCTGGGCGCCGCGGGCGTGCTGGTGCTCTTCTTGCTGCTGATTTGGCGGCTCATCGCGCTGGCCGAACGGCAGACGTCGACCTTCGGGCGGGTGTTTGGCTACTCAGTGCTGTCGATCTTGCTCTTCCACGTGTTCATCAACATCGGCATGGTGCTGGGCATCGCGCCGGTCATCGGCATCCCGCGCCTTTCTTCTCCTACGGCGGTTCGTCGCTGTGGGGCTTCACCCTGCTGCTCTTCATCTTCCTGCGCATCGACGCGGGTCGCAAACGATAACCGCGGTGGCCTCGGCCCGCGCTGCCCTTGCGGCGGCCGGTGCCTGCGCCCCGTCTCCCCTCCCCTCAACACATCCACTGACTATGTCCTCCGAATCCCTGTCGCCAAACCCTGCTGCGCAGCCTGCTCTTCGTGTTTCGCTGCCGTGGCCGGCGGCCCTCATCTTCTTCCCTCAAGCGCTCGACCGATGTGCCCTCACCCCCGAAGGGCCTCGCCGGTCGGGACAGCACGCGCCACATGGCGGTGCCCGACACCCTCGACAACGCCCCCTGCCTCGCCCGCCGAAGCGCCGGCCGAATCCACACCCGCCGAAGACGTCAGCCCGGCGCCCGACCGCGACCCCGCCGAAGCGGGCTACGACGACGGCTACCTGAGCGGCAACACCGACGGAATGAACAACGACGAGCGCGCCACCCTACGACGAGTCGTCGCAATATCCCACCCCGACGAGCGCCAAAGCTACGCCGCGGCCTACCGCCGAGGCTATGCCGCGGGCTTTGCCGACGGCCGCAAGCAGGCTGTGGGCGCCGACCCGCGCAACGACAATGACAACGCGCACGACGGCGACGCCACGCCCGACGGTGACGCACGCACCGCCCCCGGGTCGGCCCGACGCCACACCGCGCTCCACCCCGAAACCCACCGCCCCGCGCCCCGACGCGCCGCGCCTCGCACCCAAAAACGCCCCCGCCCGTGAACTACCGCGCCCTCATCGCCCGCCACTATCCCACCGATTCGTCGCTGCGGCGGCTCCTGCTGCTCCACAGTGGGCAGGTGTGCCGTCGCGCCCTCGACATCGCGCGCCGCCACCCCGAACTCGGGGCCGATCTCGCCCTGGTGGAAGCCGGCGCCATGCTCCACGACATCGGCATCTACCTCACTTCCGCCCCCGCCATCCACTGCCACGGCACGGCGCCCTACTTGATGCACGGCCCGCTCGGCGCCCAACTGCTGCGGGCGGAGGGCCACGAGGCGCTGGCCCGCATCTGCGAGCGCCACACCGGCACGGGGCTCACGGCGGCCGACATCCGTCGGCTCGAACTCCCCCTCCCTGCGGTGGACCTCCTGCCCGAAACGCCGGAAGAGCGCATCATTTGCTACGCCGACCTGTTCCATTCGAAGAGCCACCCGCTGCGTTTCCTCACGCCCTCGGAGGTGGAGGCGCGCGTGGCCCGCTTCGGCACGGTGGGGCTCCGCACCTTCCGCCGCTGGCGCGCAGAGATGGAGTGAACCGCCACCGCAGGCACCGCCGAAAAGCGCACGCCGACCGCAGGCACTTCCGCGAAAAGCCCTGCACCCCATGGTCGGCACGCTCAAACGCCCCCGTCGACCGTAGGCACTTCCGCGAAAAGCCCTGCACCCCGCAGTCGACCCGCCGAAAAGCGCACGTCGTCCGTAGGTTCTTCCGCGAAAAGCTCCCCGCCCCACAGTCGGCCCTGCCGAAAGGCGCACGTCGTCCGTAGGTTCTTCCGCGAAAAGCTCCCCGCCCCGCGGTCGGCACGCCGAAAGACGCACGCCGATCGTCGGCACCGCCGCGCACACATTATATATATAGTAACTTCGAAGCCCCGCCGCCCGTCGGCGCGCCTCCCAAGTCCCCACACACCTTGCATCTCCCGCCCTTCGTCCCTCGCCGCCCCGCTGGCGGCCCTGCTCCTCGGGCTACTCACCCTGGCCTGCCACACCGGCGCCCTGCTCACGGGCGGCGGCCACCCCGGCACGCCCCACTCGCTCCCCTCGGCCCCTCGTGGGCGACAGCACCCCGGTGTGCGCGCGCGGCCGCCCGCTTCGACAGCACCACCGCCGGCCGTCGCGCCGCCGCTGCCCTCGACAGCCTCAACGCCGCCGCGCGCGCCTCAGCGCCCACCTCGATTCGCTGCGCCGCGCCCATCCCACCGACAGTCTCGACGCACGCATCGCCGCCGACTCCCTGGCCTTGGCACAAAACGCCCACCTGCGCCAAGCCGATTCCGCGGCGTTGGCCGACACCACGCGCCGCCGCCCCGACTCCCTGCGGGTGCGCAAAGCCGGCATCGACGCACCGGTGCAATACGCGGCCAAAGACAGCCTCGTCTACGATGCCCGCAGCGGACTGGCCTACCTCTACGGCGACGCCAACGTGAAATACCAAAACATGGGCCTGCAAGCCGATTTCATCACCCTGAACATGGACTCCTCGCTGGTGCGCGCCACCGGTGTGCCCGACAGCACCGGCCAAGCCCAGGGACAACCCGTCTACACCCAAGGGAGCGAAAAGTACGAAAGTCGCGAAATGGCCTTCAACTTCAAGACCAAAAAGGGCTTCATCAACGACGTGAAAACCACCCAAGGCACGGGTCTGCTCTACAGCGTGGACGCCAAACGCACGGGCGACGGCAACTTCTACCTCCAAAACGCCCAATACACCACCTGCGACGCCCCCCACCCCCACTTCTACCTCCAACTTACGCGCGCCAAAGTGACGCCGGGCAAAGAAACCTTCTTCGGCCCGGCCTATCTCGTGGTGGCCGATGTGCCCCTGCCCGTGGCCATCCCCTACGGCTTCTTCCCAGTCAACAAGAAATACTCCTCGGGCCTCATCATGCCCACCTACGGCGACGAGACCGCCCGCGGCTTCTACCTGCGCGACGGCGGCTACTATTTCGCCCTCTCCGACCGCATGGACCTCAAACTCCTGGGCGAAATCTACACCCGCGGCTCGTGGGGCCTCTCGGCCGAGAGCAACTACGCGCGCCGCTACAGCTATCGCGGCAATGTCTTCCTCTCCTACCTCACCACCGTGAACGGCGACAAGAACATGCCCGACTACACCAAGCAAACCTCGCTCAAAGTGCAGTGGAGCCACAGCTCCGACCCGAAGGCCAACCCCAACACCTCCTTCTCGGCCCGCGTGAATTTCGCCACGCAAAACTACGAACGCTCCAATCTCGCCTCCCTCTACACGCCGCTGGCCTACACCCAGAGCACCCGCGCCTCGTCGGTGAGCTTCAGCCACAGCGTTCCCTCGCTCGGCCTGTCGCTTTCGGCCTCGGCCAACGTGTCGCAAGACATGCGCAACGCCTCCCTCTCCGTCTCCCTGCCCGACGTTTCGCTCTCCGTGGCCCGCTTCTATCCGCTGCGCCGCAGCAAAGCCGTGGGCAAAGAGCGCTGGTATGAGAAAATCGCCCTCTCCTACACCGGGCAGATGACCATCTGCTCTCTTCCTCCGAGTCGCAATTCTTCCACACCCCGCTGCTCAAATGGCGCAACGGCATGCAGCACCGCATCCCCGTCGAAGCCACCTTCCAACTCTTCAAGTACATCAACATCTCCCCCTCGTTCAACCTCAGCGGCCGCACCTACTTCTCGCGCCAGCGCAAAACGTGGAACACCGCCGCGGGCAGCGAGCGCACCGACACGGTCTACGGGTTCTACAACCTCTTCGATTGGAACGTAGCCCTCTCGGCCAACACCACCCTCTACGGATTCTACAAGCCCGTGCGCCTGCTCTTCGGCGATCGCGTGCAGGCCTTCCGCCACGTCTTCAAGCCCGCCGTGAGCTTCTCCTTCGCCCCGGACTTCACCGACGAGGCGCGCGGCTTCACCACCCACTACGTCCGCACCAACCCCTGACGGCACCGTCTCCACCGTGAGCTATTCGCCCCTACGCCATCGGAGCCTTTCGGCTACCCCAACGCCACCCGACAGGGAACGCTCAACTCTCGGTTTCCAACAACCTGGAAATGAAAATCAAGTCGGACGCCGACACCTCGGGCTTCCGCAAAATCTCGCTCATCGACGAACTTTCGGCCTCCCTCTCCTACAACCTCGCCGCCAAAGTCCGCCCCTGGTCCGACCTCAGCACCAACCTCCGCCTGCGACTCACCAAGAGCTACACCTTCTCGCTCGCCGCACAGTGGGCCACCCTACGCCTATGAGTTCGACGACAAGGGCAACGTCGTCGTGGGCAACCGCACCGAGTGGAGCTACGGCCGCTTCGGTCGCTTCCAAGGCATGAGCCAAAACCTCTCCTACACCCTCAACGGCCAGAAACTCCTCACCCTCTTCGGCCTGCTCACGGGCCACGGCTGGGACAAACTCCTCCATCCCGACCGCGACACCGACGCCGCCACACTCCCCCAGCGCAAGCACGGACCCGACGACGAAGCCGACGCCGACGAAGAGCAGGGGCGACCCGCAAGACGACGCCAACATCGACCCCATGCTCCGACGTAAACCCCAAAAGGAGCAGAAAGCCAAAGCCCGCGTCGACGAAGACGGCTATCTCCTCTTTGCCCTGCCCTGGAACCTCACCTTCTCCTACGGCATCTCCATGGCCGAAGACCGCTCCAAGCCCATCCACCGTGCCAACATGCGCTACCCCTACAGCTTCACCCAAACCCTCAACTGTTCGGGCAACCTCACCCTCTCCAAAGGCTGGAACATCAACTTCACCTCGGGCTACGACTTCACGCGCCACGCCATCTCGATGACCACGGCCGCCCTCTCCCGCGACCTCCACTGCTTCCAAATGACGTGCAACGTGGTGCTCTACCCCTACTCCTCGTTCAATTTCTCCATCCGCGCCAAAGCCGCCGAACTCGCCGACGCCCTGCGCTACGAAAAGCGCTCGGCCTACTCGTCGAACATCGACTGGTATTGATCGCCGCCCCCGCCGTCCCGCGCCGGCTCCGCGCCGCCGCCCATCATCCGCCAACTCCGCAAGACCCGCCGCCCGCCTGCTGCAGCACCCTCTGCTCCGGCCGACCCGCAGCCCCCGTCTCGCCCTTCACACACTCCACCTACCCTTAAAACCCTTCACACCATGCGCACCCTGCTCCTCAGCGTCGTCGCCCTCCTCGGCCTCGCCGCCCCCACCCTCCTCACCTCGTGCGACAACGACACCCTCCCAATCAGCTCCACCAGCTCAACTTCATCCCCTCCAGTCGGGCGGTCGGCTCTGCTACGCCGACCAGTCCACCGACACCGTCGGGCTGCAAAGCACCGACTCGTGGACCCTCGCCGTCTCCACGCCGCAAGGCACCCCGCCTGGCTCACCGCCGCGCCCGAATCGGGCCGTGTCGAGGCCAACCACTTCGTCACGCGGCCCCTCGCCCTGCGCTTCAGCGCCAACACCACCGGCGCCCCCGCACCGCCCGCCTCAACGTCACCGCCGCAGCCGGAACGACCCGCACCATCGGCCTGCCCGTGGTGCAACTCTCTGCTCGACATCCGCCGTCCCGCCCCCACCATGCTGCGTCCCGCCGCCGAGACCGACACCCCGCGTCGGCTCCTCGAGCCCAGCGGCTCCAGTTCCCTGACGCCACCCCCGTCTTCATCGAGCCCCTCCCCTACAGGCCGGCACCGTGGTTTGCGGTTTCGTGCTCTACGACACGACCGATCCCGCCCACCACAGCCTCACCTCCGACGCCTCTTGGCTCACCCTCTCCGCCGCCGATGCCACCCCCGCCGCCGGCCACCACGAAGTGACCCTCACCTTCACCGAAAACCCCTGACCACGCCCCCCGCACCGCCCGTCTCGCCCTCACCTCGGCCGGCGTCACCACCCTACATCACCTACACCCAGGCGGCCAAACCCTGATGCCCGCCACCCCGCGGCCCAACGCCGCACCGCGTAGCCCCCTCGGCGCTCGGCACGTGGGCGGCGGGCGTAGCATGTCCCGCCGTCCGCGCCCCCTCCGCCGGGCAGCGTGCCGACCTCGCGACTCTGAGCGCACCCCCACCCTGCGGCCGTCGGCGCCGCCCACCTTGTCCCACCTTCCCCCTTTCTTCTCCCATGCACCGCCTGCTCCTCCTCCCCACCCTCATCGCCCTCCTGCTCCTGGGCAGTTGCAACAGCGACAGCGAAACCAACTTCCACCGCCTCGCCCTCGGCCCCACGCACTACGGCGAAATCCGCTGGTATGCCGACCAAACCACCGACACCCTCCGCCTCGTCAGCACCGACTCCTGGCACCTCGACCTCACCTACCGCACCCCCGCCGACAGCACCCGCCTGCTCTTCGCCCCGCGCCGCTTCGACCTCCCCGCCGCCACCACCGCCGCGCAAACCCTGCCCCTCGTCGTGCGCCTCGCCCCCAACACCCTCAGGGCGCACCCTCGCCAGCACCCTCACCCTCACCGCCGCCACCCCCGTGTTGCGCCCCATCGAGTGCGCTTCTTCCAGTTCCCGCACCACGACGTGGACTATCCCGCCGCCCAATACGACGACGCCACAGAGAGCACCTACTTCGCCGAAAACCACCGCGCGGCCGACACCACCGCCTACCTGCGCTTCACGCTCTACGACCGCGACACCCCCACCCACCGCCTCACCTCCGATGCCTCCTGGCTCGTCGTGCCCGACTCCCTGCACAGCCCGGTCCGGGTCGGCACCAAGTGAAGCTCGCCATGCGGCCCCAACCTGCACCTTGCCGCCCGCACCGCCCACCTCACCCTCACCGCCGGCGGCGTCACCACCCGCATCGCCTACACCCAGCGCGGCGCCACCACAGGCAGCGGCACCTCTGCCAGTCCGATAAGGGCCGCCCACACGCCCGGCGGTGCCCACCCAAGGCAAAGCCCCCCACGGCACCGAACGCCCAAGGCCACATACCGAAAAATCGGCCCGCCCAGCCCAATGTGCCCGCCCGCATGGACGGGCACGCCCCCAGCACCCATCCGCCCGTGCCCGCTCGCGCCCGCCTTCCGCTCCACCCGAAAAACTCCCTGCGCCCCCGGCGCAAAAACCCCGAATCTTCACGCCACAGCCCCCGAGTTATGCTCCTGCTCCCCTCCTTTTTCTCCGCCGCCCTCGCCACAGCGCCCAAGGCCCACGCCCAGTCCGACACCCCCATTTCGCCACGGCCGCTGCAATCCCCGCCCGCGTCGACTCCCTCGCCCTGTCCAAGGCCGATCCCGCCCTCCACAGTCTCCTCCTCGCCGACGCCCCGCACGCCCTCCGCGCCGGTGCCGACCCCGCGGCCGACACGCTCCGCACCGCCGTCTACGTCGAGACCAGCGCGCCCGCCGACCGCCTCGCGGCCGACTACCCCGCGGCACAACCCCGCGTCCTCTCCGAAGGGCTCCTCGCCCTCACGGCCGACGCCGCCACGCTGCGCCGCCTCGCTGCCGACCCCCGTGTGCAGAGCCTCACGCCGCGCCGCACCTTCGCCCCGCTGCTCGACAAAGCCCGCCGCGCCGCCGACGTCGACCGCGTGCAAGCCGGCACCCAACTCGACACGCCCTTCGACGGTCGCGGCGTGATCATCGGCATCATCGACCGCAGTTTCGAATATCGCCACCCCGCCTTCCTCGACAAGGAGGGCCGCAGTCGCATCATCGCCCTGTGGGACCGCAGCGGCTACACCCCCACGCGCGACGGCTCCCTGCCGGTCGACAGCACCACCATCATCGACGGCACCGACCACGTCGATTTGCAAGGCGGCGGCCACGGCACGCACGTGGCGGCCATCGCCGCCGGCAGCGAAGTGGGCAACCACTTCCACGGCGTCGCCCCCGGCGCCTCGCTCCTCCTCATCCCCTCCACCTTCGAGGGCGCCGAGGTGATCGAAGACGTGCGCTTCATCAGCAGTTTCGCCCGCCGACGCCACATGCCCTGGGTCACCAACCTGAGCTTCGGCTCGCAAATCGGTCCGCACGACGGCACCACGCCCTACGATCGCACCCTCTCCACCCTCACCGGCCCCGGGGGCATCATCGTCGCCGCCATGGGCAATGAGGGCATCGACGACCTGCACGTGGGCGCCACCCTCCAACCCGGACAGACGCGCTACGTGCGTTTCACCCGCACCAAAACCGGCGAAGACGGCGTCTATCCCGATGCCGAACTCGCCCTCTGGGGTCAAACGCCCGACCGCGCCGTGCGCTTCAAACTCCGCCCCCTACGTCCTCACGCAGGGCAAACTCCTGCCCATGGACGCCGCCTTCTGGCAACGCTGCGCCGACATCCGCTCGGGTGCCGACCGCCACAACCTCAAAGAGCACTGGAGTGTGCGCCTGCACGTGAACCGCGTGCGCGTCGACCTCAACGATCCCGCCGCCGAAGTGGTCTTTGCCATCAGCCTCCCCGCCTCGGTGCGGAGCGAACGCACCTTCCACTTCTGGTGTGAGCGCCACCAGGGTCGCTTCTCGCCCACCGCCGTGCCCGGCCACGCCGCCGAGCACCTCGCCCCCACCGCCGACTACCTCGTGGGCGAAGGCGCCGCCACCATTCCCTCGGCCATAGCCGTGGGCAGCTTCACCTCGCGCAAGGACTACCCCGATGCCCTCCACCCCACGCCCCGCGGCAACCGCTCCCAACGTGGTGCTCAACGGCATCGACCAGGTGGGTTTGCGCAGCTACTTCTCGTCCAACGGCCCGGGTCTCGACACCCTCCGCGTGCGCCCCACCGTCTTGGCTCCCGGCAGCATGGTGTGCAGCGCGCTCAATGCCCTCGCACCGGGCTTCAACCCCGAGGCCAAAACCACCTTCATCGCCGATGTGCTGAAGCGCGGCGACCGCACCTACTATTATGGCGCGATGCAGGGCACATCGATGGCTTCGCCCTTCGTGGCAGGCTGCGTGGCGCTGTGGTTGCAGGCCAGTCCCACCCTCACGCCGGCCGACATCACCGACATCATCCGCCACAGTGCCCGCCGCCCCTCCGTGATGCAAAAAGCTGAGTGGACGCCGCTCTACGGCTACGGCCGCATCGATGCCTACAAGGGCCTGCAACTGGCGCTGAAACACGCGGCCACCACGGGCATCGCACGCCCCGGTCGGTCGGCGTCGCCCGTTTCGCTGAGCCTGAACTCCGAGGCCTGGCGCATCCTCTTCAACGCGCCCGAATCGCACGCCGTGGTCACGGTTTCGGCCCTCGACGGTCGCACGCTCTTCAGCCGCACGCTCTCGCGTCCTGCGCAGGGTAGCGAAGTCGTTATCACGCCGGCCGATCTGCCCTCGGCTGCCTCGGGCATCCTCCTGCTGCGCATCGTCACGCCGGGCGCCGTGGTCACCCGCAAACTCGTGAATCCCGCCCGCTGACGCCCGCGTTTTCCACGAACGCCCTCGATGACCCACTGACAGCCTGGCGGAAATCACCGCACGGCCTTGGTTTTCAGTTGAAGACTTCGGCAACCGGTGCCGTACGCCCGAGATGATCCGCTAACAACTCGACGAAAAGTATTGCAAGTCATTAGTTTTCAATTGAATACTTCGGAGACAAGCACTGCAACATCCCACCCTTTTTCACCGCCTCACCCCCATGTCCCGACTCCTCCTCCCGCTCCTCGCCCTCCTGCTCCTCGTCGGTTGCGACGCCGTGGAGCGCCCCGACCGCTGGCGCGAAGACCCCGCCCCCATCGTGCCGCGGCGCAACGTGCTGCTCGTCGACTTCACCCGGCCAACGGTGCAGCAACTGCCCCGCCGCCGCCGACCTCCTGCGCAGCCTCACCGCCGGTCCCGCCGGCGCCCGCATCATCGCGGTCTCCGTCCACGGCGGTGCGCTCGCCCTCTCCACCGATGCCTCGCCCCGCGGCCTCGCCGGCCCCGATGCCCGCCGCCTCACCGACGAAGCCCGCGTCAGTTCCTGGCCCCAAGGCACGGTCGATCGCCCCTGTCGGGGCACACTGCTGCGCCCCTCCGCCTGGAACGCCGCCCTCGCCGAGCGTCTTGCCCTCGCGGCCGATGCCGACGCAGCAGCCCAGCAGTCGCTCGTGGCCGACGCCCACGTCGCGCTCGCCACGCGCACCCTCTCCCTACACCCTCCGCCCCCGCCACCTCACCGACGCCGCGGGGCAAGCCGATGCCGAAACGTATCTCCACCTTTGGTTGGTCGAAGACAGCATCACGGCCCCGCAAACGTTGGCCGACGGCACGGAACGCGCCGACTACCTCCACCGCCACGTCTGCGCCTCGACCTCACCGGCCCCTCCGCCCACCGTCTGGCGGCGCCCCGCCCCGGGCAGCTCGGCTCCGGCCATGACGCGTCCCGCCGCCGCCCCGCAGACCGATGCGCTCACCCATTCGACCAACGCTCAGCTCCGCAGCATCGTCCCATTTCGCCCCGTCGGCAGCAACTCCCTCCCTGCCTCCGTCGGCAGCGGCGCGGCAGCGCAACCCACCTCGCCCGGAAGCCCCGGCGCCGTGGCTGGTACCGATCCCTACCGCGTGCACGGCGAAATAAAGCTCCCGTCGGTCTCGGTTTGTCAGCACGTTTCGCCACCACCACGCGCTTCAATCTCCGCCGCCTCACGCTCGTGGCCTTCCTCACCCGCGGTGTCCATGGCCCCGTGGGTGCTGTCGCCGCCACGCACGTAGAAGTGCGCTGATCCCGCCCTCCGTCGGCACGCACTGCCCACTTCCCACGCCCAACCCGAGCATCCAAAAACCTCACCGCGGGCTTGTCGGCACCAACCTTCCCCGTCGGCACGCACGCCCACCGTTTGTAAAATAATTTCGCCCAACCCCACCCATGATTCTCCGCCATTTCCACATTTTCGCCCACTCGTCCGTCCACACGCCGCGCATGAGCGCCGGTTTCGCCCCCACAGCGGCGTCCAAGCCCCCGCCCGTCTTCGCACCGCCCGCCGCGTCGGTCTCCTCCTCGCCCTCCTTTTCGCCCTCTTGCTCGGCACCCTGCCCCTCAACGCGCGCTTGGTGTTGCGCCACGGCGACCAAGTCCTTTCGCCCGCCGACACGGTGCGCATCACTGTCGTGGAGCAGCGAACGGAATACCCTCCGACGATCCCGCCAACCCGATCCCTTCACGGTCGTGGACTTCAAATATCCCTGATCTCGCCTCCTACACCGTCGGCACGGACGAGTCCCTCAACGCCCCCTCGACTTCTCGGCGCTGGTGGAGAATGTTTCGGACTTTTCCCTCCAGTGGTGCGGACTCACCCACGAGTGCAACTTCCTCTCCGCCCGCGGCGACCGCGAAACGCGCAACGCGCGCCTCACCGCCGAGAAACCCCGCCTACCCCTCGAGCTGGAAGGCCATTTTGAAGCCAACCGCTACGGCCATGCCGTGGCGCGCCTGACACTCACCCCCCACCGCTGCCGCCGCAACGGCCGGTGCCGCAACCGCAACCGCCGCTGCGAGTGTCACTCCTTCCACTGCAGAAACGTCTGCCCCCGTTGTCTACACAATCCGCTTCACCTATCCCGCTCCCTCCGCCCTGCGTCGCGTCGCCACGCCCCTCCCCACCGACGCCGTTCTCTACGATCTCGCCGGTCGCCGCGTCGTGCGCCCCCTTCCCGGCCACATCTACCTCCGCGCCGGCCGCAAATTCGTCGCGGAGTGACCCATCATGTACCCAAAATCGCCAAAATGGGTACATGAGAAACCTATCATGTACCCAAAATCGCCAAATCGGGTACATGAGAACCCCATCATGTACCCAAAAACGCCAAAACGGGTACATGAAAAACCTCATCATGTACCCGAAAACGCCAAAACGGGTACATGAGAAACCCATCATGTACCCAAAATCGCCAAAACGGGTACGTGAAGCCCCGCCCCCAGCCCAATGACACTATGGAAAGACTCAAAATCTCCACCTCCGTCGGACTTTTCCGCGTGCCCACCGACGATATTGCCTACATCGAGGCCTCCGGCAACTACTGCGACGTGCATCTCTTCAACGGCGAATCCGTGACCATGACGTTTCAGTTGCACTACTTCGCCGAAGTCCTCGGCATGCTACAACAGAATTTCTTTCTACGCGTGGGCAAAAGCCTGATCGTGAACAAAAATTTCGTTTACGCCATCAACGTCACCAATCAAGAACTGAAACTCATGGACTATCGCGCCCACCGCAGTTTCAGACTCAAAGCTTCGAAGGAAGCCCTCAAAGAATTGAAGAGCGTTTTGGAACTCGAACACAAATGACCATGGAACACACCGAAGACAACCCCCTCCAAGAGCAGCCCCTCTTCACGATCGAGCACGAAACCGACGACCCCAACGCAGAAGCCGTGGGCGAAGCCCCCATCATCACCATCGAGCACGAAACCGACGACTCCACCGCAGAAGACGTGGGCGAAGCCCCCATCATCACCATCGAGCACTACAATGTGGAGGACGAACGGCAGCTCCCCCCCGCGGTGAAAAAGCGCAGCGCCCTCCAAACGTGGAGCCTCCGCCTCCTGTGGTTCGTGAGCGCCGCCGTGCTCCTCGTCGGTCTCTACGCCGCCACGCGCCTATACAACTATTATTATAACCTCGGCGTGAGCATCTCCGTCTCGCCCACGGACAACCTCCGCAAACTCGACCACATGCGGATGGAAAACGGCCCCTCGGAAGTGCTACTCAAGCGCGACTCCGTGCTCGGCGTGGCGCTCGACATCTACGAGTGGCACAACGTCAAGGCCGAACTCACCCTCGCCGAGCCCGACACCGCCGACCACAACGTGCTCCTCTACACCCGCACCGCCGACTACACCGCCACCGGCGAATACATCGGCTCGTTGGTAGACGGTGAGGAGAAGCAGCGCGACGTCTCGCGTCTCGGCTACTGCGCCCTCAAAAACGGGCACGCCGTCATCGGCATCTCGCGCTTCGACGACCTGCGGAGCGCCATGGTCGACGCCGACGGCTCCTACTTCCGCCAGTTTGTCCTCGTTTCCGACGGCCAACTCCCCCCGCGCTTCACCCTCCACGGCAAAGTGGAGCGCAAAGCCCTCGTTCGCACCGCCGACGACCGCCTTTGCGTCGTCGCCACGCGCCACCCCGAAACCCTTTGGAGCTTTGCCGACGCCTTGCGCGAATACGGCTACGTCGATGCCATCTATCTCACCGGCGGTAACCAAAGCGGCTTCTACCGCGCCCCCGACGGCACGCCCTATTTCACCGAAGAAGCTGCCCGCTATCGTACTGACAAGCACCACGGCGTCGCGCCTTGGCTCGTACTCCGCAAACGATAAGCCCCAACGCCGCCCCTGCGAAACACCACAAAGGTTCATCCGACTGCCCCCTCACGCGTCGGATGAACCCTTTTTATCCCTCGGCCACAGAAGTGCTCACCCCATATCGCCCAAAACCCTCATGCACTGCCCCCACAACCCAAACACCACCGCCGCGCCCCGAAAGCGCTCCCTTCTCCCCCGCGAAACCCCACAAAATCACCCCATTTGCGCGGCCGGAGAGAGCAGCGAGCGTCAATTCATACAGCAAACCCGCCATTTCATACAACGCCCCTCCAAAAGTTTTTTGCCCTCACCGGCACCTGCTTACTTTTTGCATTGTCATCAAGACAGCAACGAAATACAAATCAAAAATAGAAGACAATGAAAAAAGTAATGTTCGCGCTGATGATGGTTGCAGCAACCTCCACCGCAAGTTTCGCAAAGGTCAACAACACGCAGGCACAAGCCGTGGTCAAAGAAGTGGCACAAGCCGTCAAAGACGCACCCGCCGGCACCACCTACGGCGTAGTCGAGGCCAACAAGCAACACATCGTGCTCAACACCCCCTTCGGCCGCATCACCATCAACAGAAACGACGACGGCTCCTACTCCTGCATGGGCATGAACGCCAAACTCCTCTCCGCCAAAAACCGCGTCTACAAGATCCAAACCTCCCTCGGCACCTTCAGCGTCAACGCACGCAAGGGCACCGTCACCAAGCACTAAACCTTATCCCTAACCCGCAACACTCGAAACCATGAAGAAGCTCTTTCTCCTCTTCGCCCTCCTCCTCTCGGCCGTGCAACTGAGTTTTGCCGATTCCGCCCTCACCTCCACCGAGTTCTACAAGGCCTATCTCGACGTCCCCATCGTCAAAGCCGCCGCCGAGCGCCCCCACCACCTCTCCGAAGCGGCCAAGGCCTACCTCTTCAATGAGGCGAACCCCCTCGATGTCAAGCTGGCGCTCATCAACGCCGTGGGTGCAAACCCCGATGGCCTCGCCACCTACGGCGAATACATCGAGTATTGCATCCAACACTTCCCCAAAAAGAAGTACGGCATCGCCCCGAACAAGCGCGTCACGATCCAGGACATCTACAAAAACGCATCGTGCGAACAAATGGCCACGCTGGTCTATCTCTATGCCATGAACTACTACAGCGACACGGAGTCCGTCTACGGTCTAATGGAAAATGCCATGCAAACCCCGCTCGCGAACAAACAATCGTTCATGCTCCCCATGGGCTTGGTCGTCGCCCATACCGCTTCGGCGATGAACGACTTGGGTAACATCTATCCGGCCATAAACTACTACGTCAACAGCCCCTGAAATCAAAGACATGCGCCCCAAAAGCCATCGAAATCGTGATGGCCTACGCCAACCGATACAAATCATACGCCAACAAACAGTAGTCCCCACCTGTTAACCTTCCCCTTTTCCTACCGAAAACCACCACCTTGCCGTAGCCCGCCGCCGTTCTTCGGCCATTGTCCACACGACAACGCCCCGACGAGCCGCCGTCCCGCGACACAACCGAAGCACAAGGGCGCTTGACGCCCCAACCCCATGCTCGGATTTCGTCAGACATCCGTCCATGTTTTCTATTTTGGGTTCATCCGATTGCACCTTCCGCGTCGGATGAACCTTTTTCTTTTCCCTCCGCACACCGCGCACCCGAAAGCGCCCACCGCGTGCACCGACAAGTCCGAGAAAATCGCCCCATGGCTCGTGCTCCGCAAACGATAACGCCCACCGCCGCACCCAAAATCGGCCACCGTGCCCGCGCGCTCCCTCACGCGCAGTCCAAAATTGGGCTCCCCCGAACACGATCGCCGAAATCATCGCCCGAAATTGCTCCACTTCTCCCTCCTCGAAACCCCACAAAATCACCCATTTGCGCGGCCGGCGAAAGCAGCGAGCGGCAATTCATACAGCAAACCCGCCATTTCATACAACGCCCCTCCCGGAAAGTTTTTGCTCCCGCCGTGCCCTGCTGCTTACTTTTTGCATTGTCATCAAGACAGCAACGAAATACAAATCAAAAAATAGAAGACAATGAAAAAAGTAATGTTCGCGCTGATGATGGTTGCAGCAACCTCCACCGCAAGTTTCGCAAAGGTCAACAACGAGCAGACCAAAGCCGTGGTCAAAGAAGTGGCACAAGCCGTCAAAGACGCACCCGCCGGCACCACCTACGGCGTAGTCGAGGCCAACAAGCAACACATCGTGCTCAACACCCCCTTCGGCCGCATCACCATCAACAAAAACGACGACGGCACCTACTCCTGCATGGGCATGAACGCCAAACTCCTCTCCGCCAAAAACCGCGTCTACAAGATCCAAACCTCCCTCGGCACCTTCAGCGTCAACACACGCAAGGGCACCGTCACCAAGCACTAAACCCACGTCAAACACCCAACGCCCGAAACCATGAAGAAGCTCTTTCTCCTCTTCGCCCTCCTCGTCTCGGCCGTGCAACTGAGTTTTGCCGACTCCGCCCTCACCGACACCGAGTTTTACAAGGCCTATCTCGACGTGCCCATCGTCAAAGCCGCCGCCGATCAGCCCAACGTCCTCTCCGAAGAGGCCAAGGCCTACCTCTTCGATGAGGCGAACCCCCTCGATGTCAAGCTGGCGCTCGTCAACGCCGTGGGCTGGAAGTTCGAAGGCCTCACCGCCTACAAGGACTACCTCAACTATTGCATCCAACACTTCCCCCAACGCAAGTACGGCATCGCTCCCGGCAAGCGCGTCACGCAGCAAGACGTTTTCAAACACGCCTCGCCCGAACAGAAGGCCGTGCTCGTCTACCTCAGTGCGATGAGCAATTACTTCAACACCGCCGCGATGAGCAAAATGGTGCGCATGGCCATGACCACACCGCGCACCGACAAACAATCGTTCATGCTCGCCGTCGGACTGGTCAAGGCGCAGATCGCGCTGGACAACGACTGGGCAGAGGTCTATCCCATCGTATATGACTGCGTCAACAAGCCCCGCATCAAAGACATGCGCCCCGAAGCCATCGACCTCGTGATGGAATACATCAACGAATACGAAAAATACACCCACAAATAGTCATCCCAACCCGTTAACCTTCCATCTTTTCTGACCAAAAATCTACCACGAAACTCCACTTCCGCGCCGTCCGACAGCGGTTGGCCACGGCCGCACAACGAAAACCGCCTCACCCCTCCGCCCACACGGAGAGCGGCACCCACTCGCCGACGAGCTGAGAGCAAGTTTTCGACGGATTTCCACCCCATGATCCCCTTTTTCGGTGCATCCCACAGCGCGTGCTGTCGGATGCACCTTTTTCATCGCCCCACGCCCGACGCGACGCGAGCACAGCTCCACCGCCGCCCGCCCTCCCCAAAAAGCCCAAGAAAACGCCGAAACGATGACCAAAATCGACCCAAATCCGCGGCTAAAATCTCCCAAAATCCACCCCTGATTCTCGCCCACGCTCGCTCCGCTGCCCCCGCCAAAACCCCACAACTTGGCACTCGGTGTGAAAAACAGGGCTACTTTTGGGCCGATTCAAAATAAAATCATAACTGTAGGCAAGCCCGCCCATTTCCCCGTGCGAAATGGCCCCGGCCGCGCCGCCGCGGGAAAGCACCGGCGCACCCACACCCTCAAACTCGTTTATCTCAGCAAAGCCACTATATGAAGTTCGCCATCTCCAGCAGCATCCTCTCGCAGCGCCTCCAGACCCTCGGTCGCGTCATCGCTTCGAAAAACAGCATGCCCATCCTGGACAATTTCCTCTTCCAAGTCCACGACAACCACCTCGAGCTCACCGCCTCCGACAGCGAGCTCACCCTCCACACCACCCTCGAACTCATCGAGAGCGACGGCCCGATCGACTTCACGGTCAACGCCAAAACCATCCAGGACGCCATCAAGGAAATCCCCGAACAGCCCCTCGAATTCACCGTCGACCCCGACAATCTCGACATCACCGTCACCTACCAAAACGGGCACTACAACCTCGTGGGACAAAACGCACAGGAATATCCCCTCACCCCCGACCTCGAAGGCGACATCTCGACCCTGGGCGCCGACGCCGCGCGCCTCTTCTCGGGCATCAACCGTGCGCTCTTCGCCGCCGCCGACGATCCCCCTGCGCCCCGTGATGAACGGCGTGTTCTTCGACTTCAACACCGACGGCCTCGCCGTGGTGGCTTCCGACGACCGCAAACTCTCCTGCACCCGCCTGCTCGATGTCACCACCGACACCCCAGCCCTCCTTCATCCTGCACAAGAAACCGGCCAACATCGTCCGCAACATCCTGCAGAAAGAAGTGGGCGACGTCACCATTCGCTTCAACGGTCGCAACGCCGTCATCGCTTCTGAGTGCTACGACCTCTCCTGCCGACTCATCGAAGGAAGTTCCCCAACCACAACAGCGTCATTCCCCAAAGACAACCCCAACCTCGTCACGCTCAACCGCACCGCGATGATCGCCGCCCTGCGCCGCGTGCTCATCTTCTCCAACGCCGGCAGCCCCCTCGTCAAGCTCCACATCGAAGCCGGACGCCTCGTCCTCTCCACCCGCGACGCCGACTACGGACGCTCCGGCGAAGAAGCCCTCGCCTGCCAATATGAAGGCCAACCGCATGAACATCGGCTTCAAAGGCACCCTGCTCATGGAACTGCTCAACAACCCTCGAGGGCGAAGAGATCGTCGTGCGCTCGCCGACCCCTCGCGCGCCGGCATCATCGTGCCCGCCGAACAGCAGGACAACGAGCATGTGCTCATGCTCCCTCATGCCCATGATGCTCAACGACTAAGCCCCTCCCTGCGCGCCACACCGTGCCCTCTCGGCGCACCCCTTCCCGGCGGCCCTGCAAGCCCCGCGCGCGCCGCACACACCCCCACTTCCACCCCACGTCGGCCTCCGGGACTCTCGAGTTCGAGGGCCGACGGGGTTTTTCGCACCCTGCAGGCGCAAGCCCCGCGCACCCCGCGCCGTGATCCACCGACCACCGTGCCGCCCCGCGCCGCCGACCGAAAACCCGCGAGCCTGCGGCCAAAGTCCCCCGCCGCCGACGGAAAACGCCCACCTTTTTCGCCCCCTGCGAATGCCCGCACCGCCCAGTGCCCACTCCCCCACTCCCGTCCCCCTATAGAATAAGGAAGACCCGCCCCTCGGCCTCCCCTTCCGCCCCACCCGTCCATGTCCTCCGCCCCTGCCTTGCCCCCTCGCCGGCCGCCACATCGTGCTCGGCATCACCGGCAGCATCGCCGCCTACAAAGCCTGCACCCTCATCCGCCTCCTCGTGCGCCAAGGCGCCCGAAGTGCAAGTGGTCATCACCCCCGCCGGCAAAGAGTTCGTCACGCCCCTCACCCGCCACCCTTCGCAGCACCCGGTGGTGAGCGAATTTTTCGACCGGCGCGACGGCAGCTGGCACAGCCACGTCGATCTCGGGCGCTGGGCCGATGTGTTCGTCGTGGCCCCGCCTCGGCCGCCACGCTCGGCAAGATGGCCCATGGCATCGCCGACAACATGCTCCTCACCACCTACCTCTCGATGAAGGCCCCCACCTTCGTCGCCCCGGCCATGGACCTCGACATGTATGCCCACCCCGCCACGCACGACAACCTCGACCTCCCTGCGCCGCCGCGGCTGCACGTCATCGAAGCCGCCGACGGTTTTCTGGCCTCCACCCTCGTGGGCAAAGGGCGCATGCAAGAACCCGAAGTCATCGTCGAGCACCTCGCCCGCTTCTTCGCCCCCGCCGCTGCCCACTGCGCTGCAAGCGCGCCCGCAGCCGCAACTGCACCGACCGACGCCCCCACCGCCGGCTCCTGCCCCGCCGAGGTGAGCGCCCCCACGCCCGCCGACGGCACCCCTCCCCCACGCCTGCTCATCACCGCCGGCCCCACGCGCGAACGCATCGACCCCGTGCGCTACATCAGCAACTACTCGAGCGGCAAAATGGGCTTCGCGCTGGCCGAAAGTGCCGCCCGCGCCGGCTACGACGTGGTGTCATCGCCGGGACGTCGGCCTCACCACCCACTCGCCCCCACATCGCCGCATCGATGCTGGAGAGCGCGCGCGAGATGCCGAAGTCGCCCTGCGCGAATTTCCCCGGTGCAGCGGCGCCATCCTCTGTGCCGCCGTGGCCGACTACGCCCCCACCGAACCCGCCGAGCACAAAATCAAGCGCGAAACCACCGGCGAACTCACCCTCCGCCTCCGCCCCAATCCCGACATCGCCGCCGAGCTGGGCCGCCGCAAGCAGGGCACACAGTGGCTCGTGGGTTTCGCTCTCGAAACCGACCACGGGCTCGAACACGCCCGCGCCACTCGCGCGCAAGCACCTCGACCTCATCGTGCTCAACAGTCTTTCCGACCCCGGCGCGGGCTTCAACACCGACACCAACCGCGTCACGCTCATCGCCCCGACGCCGCGCCGCCAAAGCCCTCCCGCTCATCGGCGAGACCGCCGTGGCTGACGCCCCTCATCGACCACATCGACCGCGCCTCTTCCGCCCCACCACGCGCTGACACCCCGGCCGCGTCTCGCTCATCCTCCCCACGCGGTGCGCACTTCGCCCCGCACGTGGATTCGAACCCCGCGTCGCCCATTGACACCCGGGCGCGTCTCGCTCATCCTCCCCGACGCGGTGCGCACTCTCGCCCACCCGTGGATTCCGAACCCCGCGTCGCCCGTGACGCCCGCTCCGACGTCCCGCCGAAGTGCCCACGCGCTGACACCGCCTCCCGCGTCGCCCTCATCCTCCCCGCCCATGTCGTTCCTCCGTTCCCTCCCCTCCGCCTGCTCGGCGCCCTCTGCGCCCCTCGTCGTGGTCCTGCTCCCTCGCCGTGGGGAGCGGCACGCTGCGTGCCGGCGAACTCGATGCCACCGTCACCGTCGACACGCGCCACGTGCAGGGCAGCGGCAACGAAGCCACCTTCGAAGCCCTGCGCTGCGCCGTCACCGACTTCCTCAACGAACAGCGTTTCACCGATCTGCGCTTTGCCGCCGCGAACGCATCCGTCACCTCTCTATTTCAACGTGCGCAAGTACGACCCCTCGGCGCAAACCTTCGAAACCACCCTCACCGTCAGCTCCTCGCGCCCCGTGTTCGACGCCGCCTACACCAGCCCCGCTGTTCATCGCCGCGACGCCTCGGCCAACTTCCGCTTCGCCGAGTTCGACAAGCCTCGAGTTCCACCCGCCACCGTCGACAACGACCTCACCGCCCTGCTGGCCTACTACGCCTGCTTCGTCATCGGCGTCGATCTCGACACGATGTCGCCGCTCAACGGAGCGACGTGCTGGGCCACGCCCGTGACCTGGTGAACAACGCCCGCTCGCTCACCTCTCGGCCAAGGTTGGCGCCCGTTCGACGACACGCACAACCGCGCCGCGCTCATCACCGACTGGCTCGACCCGGCCCTGCAACCCTTCCGGCGCATGCTCTACACCTACCACCGCACCGGGCTCGACCACATGCCGAAAACTCCGAACGCGCCCGCGTGAGCCACTCGTCGAAGCCCTGCGCCTCCTGGCCGAAGCCCCGACACCAAGCGCCTGAGCGTGCTGCTGCAACTCTTCACTCGAGTGCAAGGCCGACGAACTCTGGGCCTCTTCGCCGGACACACCACCGCGCAAGATCGCGACTTCATCGTCGATCTCCTCTCGCGCATCAACCGCTTCGAAAAATCCCGCCTGGAACTCGCATCCGCGACGGCAAATAGCGCACCGCCCGCCGTTCGCCCGCCCGCCCCACTCGTTCCACCGCCTCAACCCCATCGCCGTGCTCACCCACCTTCACATCAGCAACTACGCCCTCATCGACCGCCTCGACCTCGGACCTCGGCGCGGGTTTCCTACGTCATCACCGGCGAAACCGGCGCCGGCAAGAGCATCATCCTCGGCGCCCTCGGTCTGCTTCAGGCCACCGTGCCGACGCCAAAGTGCTGCGGCGCACCGACAGCAAGTGCATCGTCGAAGGCACCTTCGACACCGCCGGCCTGGCCGTCGGGCCCCTGCTCGAAGCCGCCCAGATCGAAGCCGACGACTCACACCTGATCATCCGCTGCGAGGTCTCCGCCGCCGGCAAAAGCCGCGCCTTCGTCAACGACACCCCACCACCCTCGCCGTGCTCCGCCAACTCGCCGAGCACCTCATCGACATCCACTGCAGCACCAAAACTTGCTCCTCGCCCACGAGAATCTACCTCGACACCCCTCGATCTCGTGGCCGACAACGCCCCCTGCGCCACACCCACGCCGCCGCGCTCGCCGCCCACCGCAGCGCCGTCCGCCGCCTGCGCGAACTCGAGACCAAACCGGGCGCGACGGCCAAGACCGCGACTACTTTCAGTTTCCAACTCGAGCAGATCGACGGCTCGGCCTTCCTCGTCGACGAACAAGCGCGGCTCGAAGCCGACAGCCAAGCCCTCACCACGCCGAAGACATCCAGCGGTCGCTGGCCCACGCCGCAGGAGCGCCTGAGCAACGACGAGTTCGACGTCGTGAGCCCCTGCGTCGGGCCGAGCGACCCGCGCGACGCCGCCCGCCACCGCCTGGAAGCCGACACCCTGGCCGATCGGCTCCGAAAGCGCCCGCATCCGAGATCGACGACATCCTCAGCGACGTCGAGCGCCTGGCCGACAGTGTCGAGGTCGACCCCGTGGGTCTCGAGCGCGTCAACCGTCGGCTCTCGAAACTCTACGCCCTGGAGCGCAAACACAACGTCGAAAGTGGGCCGAGCTCACCGTGTAGCCGACGAATTCCGCGCGCGTCTCGATGCCATCGACCACGCTGAGGAGCATCTCGCCCAAGCCCACCACGCCCTCGAGCGCACCCTGGCCGACACCCTCACGCCGGCGCCGAGCTCACCGCCAGCCGCCGCGACGCCGCCCGCGAAACTCGCCGACACCTCCGCGCCGACCTCGTCCAACTCGGCATGCCCGACACGCAAATCAGCTTCGATTTCCGCCCCCGCACCGCCCCCGACGCCGGCGGCACCGACACCGTGGCCTTTCTCTTCTCGGCCAATCCCGGCATGCCCCCCCGCGACCTGGCCGAAACCGCCTCGGGCGGTGAAATCGCCCGCCCTCGTGCTCGCCCCTCAAAACCCTCGTGGCCGGGCGCCGCAACCTGCCCAGTTGTTTTGACGAGATCGACACCGGTGAGCGGCACCGATGCCCGACCGCATGGGACAACTCATGCGCCGCATGAGCCGTACTCGCATCGCCACCTGCCACAATCGCGTCGCTCGCCACCGACCACCTGCGTGGCCAAACAGCGACGCGACGGCCAAACGCTCTCCTCGCTCACCCGCCTCGAACCCGACGCCCGCGTCGACGAACTCGCGGCCATGCTCTCGGGCACCGACGTCACCGACGCCGCCCGCGCCAACGCCCGCGAACTCCTCAGCGCCGCCCAATCCCTCCTAAGCCTCGGCCGCACGCGCCCCCGCGCCGCCACGGAATGTGCCCCACACTCAGCGCATGCACTCGCGCAGCCGCCGAAAGGTCACCGACCAGCCGCCGCCCTTCACCGAGCTCCACCCATCGCCCACCGAGCACCGACCACCCGCCCGCCTCGCGCGCGATCCTATATATTTCTGTCCATGCAGCCCGCATCTCCTCCCTCTCCTCCTCCTCGTTTTCAGTCCCTCCTCGGTCGCGCCGCCTCGTCGTCCGACGCCGTTCGCGCGCTGGCCTCATCGTCACCTTCGGTCCACGGGCGACACCCTCGCCCACGCCGAGAAAACTGTGCATCGACGCCGCCGGCACCCTCGTGGCTACGCCCCCTTCCGCGGTGCCACCCGCGCCCTCATCACCGACAGCGCCGTCGCGTTAAGGCCGCGCAGGCCGCATCGCCGGTGCCGACCGACACGCCTGGACCTCCTGCGCGCCACCACCGATCTCGCGGCGCGCTGACGAATTCCTCCCCTCACCTCCGCCCAAAGGCTGCGCCGGCGTCGCCCTCACCCTCGACGGGTCCCGCGCGCGCCCGCGCGGCATCCACTCATCACACCGTGCTCACCGCCGAGAGCCCTCCGCTCGCACCGCTACTACCCTCACGGCCGACAACGGGCGCGCTTTCGCGGTTTGCCCTCTCGCTGAAGGCTCCCCGCGCCGGTGGCCGCCATCGCGCAATTCAACTACGCCCCCGGCGCGCGCTGACACTGCCCCCGGTCTCTGCGCCATCTCCGCCTCTGCGTCGACTCCCTGCGCATCACCCGCCGTCTCGGCCTCAGCAGCGACCCCGCCGCCCCTGCGCCTGCCCGCCCTCCCGCTCCGCCGACGAAGCGAAGCCCACACCCACCTCTACATGCTCCCGCGCTCCCGCCGCGACAGTGCCTGCGTGCCACACCGCCCTCACCGACTTCCTCAGCGCCCGACCGGTCGCGCCGACGTCTCCGCGACGCTGCGCCCGTTTCTACGCCGCCCGCGCCGACCACCGCCGCAGCGAGTTCGCCCTCACCCGCCGAACAACAAAGTGAATCCTCCGCCCGAGCGCGCGCGAAGCCTGCGAAACGCGTGCCGCTCATCTTCGACGTGCTCCGCAACGGCGCCGACTCCTCCGTCTCCCCGCCGCGTGGTCAC